>Ga0207016_1001_pt1 | contig 130516 bp, 128 predicted proteins | sample Alteio_BWMinCont_54_FD_153469 | JGI IMG/M metagenome (GOLD analysis project Ga0207016, IMG submission 153469) | Enriched cells from forest soil in Barre Woods Harvard Forest LTER site, Petersham, Massachusetts, United States -... | ecosystem: Environmental > Terrestrial > Soil > Temperate forest...
AATGATTTTCACACCATCCGATTCATGTCGCTGCGATGTAAATCGTGAAATGCCCGTTTTACGACGATCCAATTCAATTTGGATATCGTGTTCAGACAAAAGCAATCCTGGCGGACAACCATCAATAATGCACATCATCATCTCACCATGACTTTCGCCACACGTGGTAAGCGTGAATAATTTTCCTGTGCTATTGCCACCCATACCGATCTCGCTATAATGCAATGAATTAATGAATAGGGATTATAATCAAAATGTCAGATCATACCATTATTATCGGTATTTCCGGCGCTTCGGCTTCTGGAAAAAGTTTGTTAGCCAATACCATTGTCAATGAAATCGGCTCTGATCGCGTCGCCGTTATTTCTGAAGATTCCTATTATAAAAATTTACTTCATTTACCCATTGAAGAACGCGCAAAGATGAATTTCGATCATCCAGATTCCATGGACCACGATTTATTAATCACGCATTTAAAGCAGTTACAGCAAGGTAAAACAGTCGAAATTCCACAGTATGATTTTAATTTACATCAACGCAAAAAAGAAACGCGACATATTGGTAAGCACCGCATTATTGTGCTCGAAGGCATTTTGTTATTTGTTGATCCCATGCTGCGCGACATTATGGACATCCGCATTTTTATGGACACTGCGTTGGATATTTGTTTGATGCGAAGACTCAAGCGCGATTTGGGTGAACGTAATCGTTCGCTGGAAAGTATTTTAGAACAATATCAAAATACAGTGCGACCGATGTATTTACAATTTATCGAACCGAGCAAACGTTATGCTGATGTGATTGTGCCGCGCGGCGGCGAAAATCGGATTGCGATTGATATGATTAAGGCGAAGATGCGGGAGTTGTTGAGTTAATACCTAAACACATCATTATTTTATTTTACGAAAAAATCAGCGCTGATACCAAAACGCTTTTTTAGTCGAGAAATCTGGCTTTTGGATAATGATCTCTCATCATTGAGAAATTTTGATACATTAGCTTGGTCACCAAAGATATCCGCTAAATCAGCTTGTCGAAGATGATGAGATTTCATTAAAAACTTTACCATATCAATGTCAGAAACCTGTGATCCAATATCAGGATAATGTTCGCTATCATACTGTTCTAAATTTTCGCCAATAATTTGCATTGCGGTTGCTAATGGATGTTTTTCATTATCACGCACAACATCAATCAGCTCATCCAAAATTTTTTCAAGCCTCATATATTCTTTGTTATTAGATGGCTTTTTAAATATATCAATTGGATAATGGAATTCTTGTTTTGTTTTTTGATCGATAAAATCGATTTTAATCGCAGCACTACTCATAATTCACCTTTTTTTAATTTTGCCTGATTATAGGGTTTGCTATAATCTGCATGCGTCCAAATTTCTCTGATGTAGCAGATTTGCACATTAAAATGAATGGCTGTGATTAATCGATAATTATTTCCGCCAATGTCAAAAATAGTATAACCATTCACATAATCAGCACTATTAAATATTTTTTTCAGCTCGCTTAAATTCCGCGCCTTGGTATTTCGTATTTTGGCATACCATTCTACCAATGGTAGTAGCGCTTGCGGATTATATTGACCATATTCCCGAATTTTCCTTTTTGAAATAATACGCAATTGCACAGCTACTCCTTCGTTTATTAATAATATGTCAATTTGACATATTTGTCAAATCGGCGATGCTGGCCAATGCTAGCGGTAAAATTGGTGGAATTTTAACGGGGTTTTATGAATAAATATATCCGGGTTTTTGAGATTACTAATCAATACGATTGTCCCGCATGGAGGGGACAATCGTGTCGCGATTGATAGGATTAAGGCGAAGAAGCGGGAGTTACTCTCGACGAGGAGAGTTGCCCTTCTGTGATTGAGTTACTACATCCACCCTCTCTTCTTGCTGTTCTCTGAAAAAATTAGGGTTTGATGATCCGCGGCCGGCTGCTACAGGTTGCTCCATATGTGGCCGCCGGGAATTACAAAATGCTTCAAACGACCCTTCAGAAAATGACTCACGATATTGATCGAAAAAAATTTCAGCCGCGGGTACACCGTGTGTCCCAATCAATTCTTCACATTGATTATATACTGCATTTTTATACGGCTCCAAATCTACTTCTTGCTTTAATGTTTGTGCCCGATCACGAATCTCTTTTGGCAATGTTTGCCAATCTGAAGAAGATACCAAATTCTTCAACTCATCAGAAATTTCTTTTAAACTTTTTACATGTTGAACAGGGTTCTTTTTTTGTTGATGCAAATCCTCTTCTGAATTAGAATATTTCTGTTCTAATTGCTTTAATCTCGATATTATTGCCTCATTTATCTCGCTTAAGACACGCTCAACATCACTCTTCTTTTGTGATGGAGATTTATTCCAACATGCCTGATTATTTTTAAAAGCTTTTATATCCGCCGATAATCTAGTCAAAAGCTGATAATCCTTCCTGAATACAGTATTCAACTGTGGATTATTCCATTTATTTAAAAAACCCTGTAATTCACGATCCCATCTTATATATTGAGCATCCTGATAACGCTGCTGTTCCGCATTTTCATCTCTCCCAACCGCATATCTCCTTAACAACCCAGGGTCACGTAAAGCATCGTCAGATCCTTGAAGTTGGGGTGCAAGTGCAGGCGCATCAGCAGTCCCTACAGTTGTCGCTCTTTCTGGCGGATTTGAAGATGTTGACGCATCAGCTGATTGTCCGGCCGCTGTATCACTTACTATGGATGCAGGAGGAGTTTGTTGTTCTGCAGGCAGAGCAGATGATTGTACAGAAGTAAGAACTAAGCTCGAATCACGAAAAACATCAAATACAGCTTTACCACGTAAACTATTCGGCTCCTTTTGCGCCTGCGCTAATAATTCAAATAATTTTTCCTCCGGTGTCAACGAATCAAAATCGCTAAACATACGTCTCAATGAACGCAGTGGATTAAATGGGGCATCTTTTATTTTATCCTGGTATTTCTGCATAATAGTCTCAACCAAACTTTGTGCATCCTGTGGAGTTGTTGCATTTGCACTGCCTGCTGGGCTAACGGTAAATTTCCCGCTCTTCGTATCCCGCGTGATCTCGATGCGCGGATCATCACTACCCAAATTTTTCTGTAAGCTCACGGTCGTTGTTAATTCTTGTGCAAACCGCACCGGTCGATCCCATATAATTTTTGATGTTCTGCTGTATAGTGCACCTCGTGGCAGCCATTCGACTGTGTCGCATCCTATAAATTCCACATTTCCATTAAATTTTGTACCATCAAAATTGGCTTTAGATAAGTTGGTGCAACTATCAAACGTCACTTTACCCAAGAACCTCATACGCGAAAAATCACAACCAGATAAATCGCCAGTCAAAGTCACATCACCGGCAACACAAACACCCCGAAAAAATTTATTCTTTGGATCTGTTGTTAATAATGTCTCAAATTTTGTTTCGGGAAGAGTTGAATTAGTTCTGAGATGATTCGCGAGGTTATCATTGCCGCGATCATCGCCTACTTTGATGTCACTTAATTTTTTATACGTCTTTTGCGCTTCATTTATCAGTGTTTTAAATAAATAACCAGTAAATAAATATTTTTCATGATAAGTTTCAGTAACTGCCGCTCCTTCTTTCTTGGTTACTAAATTTAAAATATCATCCGGCAACTTAAATTTAGCTGCTGGTGTTACCAAACGCAGATCTAACGATTGCAAAATTCTAATTTTTTCATCTAACGAGATACGCTGATTTTCTGGCGAGAATAATGTGTTAGTCAGCGCTTGCAACTGCTCAGTGTTTGCTATGCATAATCCCGTTAAATCACCCTCATGCTTTCGATTACCTTCTTTATAGCCCCACAAAGACAAAATATCAGCCGCATTAAATGGCTGATGTTGCTTGATTGCTTCTTCAATCACTACTGCTTTTAATACATTTTCCCAATTAACGCCATGAATAAATTCAACGATATTACTAACCAATCTCGATGGTTTCTCTTGGTTATATTTCTTTAGTAATTGTTTTTCGCTAATGACAATGTTTTGAAAAGGGGGAACTGTCATTTTAGTGCCGAGCATTAGCGCTATGTTGACGTTAATATCACGATCAAAAAACCATCTTTTCGGAACTGATGTGTGTATATCTGGCTTTTCATTATCATTGATTGCGGGAGCAAGAGAGGCGCGCATACTAGAATTACGTTCGCTGCTTTCAGCAGACTGCTGCCGCCCTCTTAATGCAGGAAACAATCGGTGCAGCTCATACTGGCCACCCAAAGTGGATAGCTCATCACTGATTTGGACTTTCAAAACGTCGTCTATTTCTGGCATGCTCGCACCCCATAAAAATCATTATGCTATGTATTTTATAGCATATGAACCTTAAGAAAGTATGATCGAATTGTCGCACATAATCCGTTGATTATTCTGACAGTTAACCGCCTATTTTCAAGTTGGAGATTATTAGAGCAAGGTTGTGATGTGGCGATCAGTAATGTTTGCGCAAGTACCGCTACGCTGTCATCCATTGATTCAGGATAGCAATCAGCTTCTCTGCTTGATCTTTGCTGGAAATGACAAATTTAGAGCGTAGCATGTATTCGCCGTTGCGTTTTTGATACCGACGAATGGAGTATTTATCAGGACCGTAGGCTTCTTTTTTGCGATCCCAGTCTTGTTGACGAAACACGATGGTTGACCATGCGCCACGCGTTAAAACCACTTTATCTATTTCTTTAACCGTTTCAACACCGTCTTCGGTGTAAGATACTGTTAATTCATCAATTGTTGCTGCGCCCATGGGTGCTGTGTCCTTATATTTTCAGATTATGACGGCAATTTAACATATCGCATCAAAAAGTAAATAACATGCGACATAATATTTTTGGGTAAATTTTGTACATATTTAATATTTCATTAATGTTAAGGGGTTATTGTTGGTAAGTAAAATAACGAGTGGTGAGGTGGGGAAATGCGTGGGGAAATGCGTGATAAAAATCTTGACGGCTGTTGTTGTAAATGTTGGTATTCGTTCTTTTCTAGTGCATCTGATAAAAAGAACGCATCCATCGCGAATTACAATCCGCCTGTGGTAGAAACTATGGGAGCGGCAGTTGATAGAAACCCTTTACAACCACCTGCGATAGGAGATGGTATAGCGCTCGATGATTTAAGTTCGACCAATACACCGTCGCTAATTAATCCAGAAAATATAGAAAATGACTCTTTTTCTACCTCTGCTTCTAATCCTAATTCTCACAACGATTCCGGTGACGAGGAACAGGATAATCTGAATGTCCCGCAGCCATAGTGGGCTGCCATAATGCCAAAAAATAAATTCATATATTTTTTATAGCACGTCACCTCAAACCGACATTAATTATTCGTCGCGTTCATCCGTTTTCGGCGCAACACCATCTTCTTTTTCATGCTTAATGCGCTCATAAATCTCTTCGCGGTGCACAGATAAATCTTTGGGTGCATCAATACCCAATCGCACTTGATTGCCTTTTACGCCAAGCACGGTGATCTTGACGTTATCCCCTATGATGATGGATTCACTGATACGTCTGGTTAATATCAACATACTGTTTCTCCTTTTCCTTTTTACATACAAGGTAAGTGTAGTACAACTTTATGTTTTTGCAGGTTTATTAAAATCAATGGGTTATAAGTAAATAATAATTTATCAATTTAATATTTAGCTAAGATAGGGCTGATAAGCTACAAAAAATAAATAATTGGGGTTATTATGAGAGAAGAAATTCTACGAGCGATGGCGGATGCAATACAACGCTATGATTTAGACAATCTAATTACACATACACGATCATCAAAGGAAGCGAGAACCCAATTACTCTCAATCTTGGAGATGTCTGCAAATTACACGTTGCCAAGAGATCAAGATCTTATTCTCAAAGCGCTGCTTGAAAGTATTGATGCAAGATCTTCTAAAGCTGCTGAATTTTTAATGACTATTAGATATACAGTAAAAACACATAACATTATGCTCATCACCAAAAACAATGACACAGATCATGCTTACTACAAAGCAATGCTAGGGCAACGTTTAAGCGCCTCAGAAGCAACGACAATGGGTGCTATTACTGATGCGGGACGATTGAAGCGATTAGCTGTTGCGAGCAGATTAGATGCTGGCATGGCATCAGCGGCTGGAATATTCGCAACTCATGTCACAGCATCAATGGGCGGCGTTACTGACCCAACTCAAACGCCCGATGTAGCACTCTAGCACCAGTCTCAAGATGTTTTTCATCAACAATCGTCGAGATTTTTGACTCCGTCGATGTGATTAAATAAATCGGGATATTTTGTGCGCCCAATGCGTGAAATATTTTTGCGGCAACACCTGCGTGCGATTTCATTCCCAAGCCGACAAGCGATAATTTTGCAATTTGATCGTCGACAATAATTTCACGCGCAAAAATGTCTTTAGCTAATTTTTCCGAAAATAAAACCGCTTTTTGATAATCATCTAAATGCACCGTGAAAATAAAATCGATCGCATCTTGGGATGCGGAATGATTTTGCACGGTCATATCAATATCAAAATTGGCATTTTTCACCGACTGCAATAAATGATTTAATTTTTCATCTTCTCTCGGAATTCCCATGATCGATAACTTTGCTTGCGCACGATCGAAGGCAACGCCGGACACCCAGGGTTTTGTTACAAAATCTTGGCCAGAAATTAAAGTGCCATTTCCCGCTGTAAAACTCGATAAAACGCGCACGGGAATATGATTTTTTTTTGCAAATTCTACGGCTTGTCGATGCAATACCTTTGCACCTAAACTCGAAAGCGCTAGCATTTCAGCGTATGAAATACGATCCAATAATCGCGCATCGGTAATAATACGTGGATCTGATGTGTAAACACCGGCAACGTCTGTAAAAATCTGACATTCATCCGCTTTTAAAGCGGCTGCAATGGCCACTGCGGTTGTATCAGAACCACCGCGTTCTAATGTCGTCACATCACCCATTGCGTTAACGCCTTGAAAACCAGTGATAACAGGAATTTTTTTCTCTGCGAGCAAACCTTTAATTGCATCACCTGAAATATGCGTGATATGCGCGCGAGAATGCGCATCAGTTGTAAAGATTTGTGCTTGTTTTCCGGTTAGTGAAACTGCGGCGATATTTTTTTTGCATAATGCGATGGCGAGTAATGCGGCTGAAACACATTCACCCGTTGAAACTAAGGCGTCATATTCGCGTGATTCAGGATGAATGGCTAATTGCTTTGCCATTTGAATTAAACGATCGGTTTCGCCGCTCATGGCAGAAACAACGACAACAACGTCGTGCCCAGCATCACGCGTTTTTGCGATAATATCAGCAACATGTGTGATACGTTCGAGCGTGCCGACGGATGTGCCGCCGAATTTTTGGATGATCAGTGCCATATTAAAAATCCAAGTGAAGTTGCGTGGCGCATTTAATTTTTTGCATACCTTCAGGATTTAAAATGCCTAATCGTTTGCCACGAATTCTTATTTTAGAAATAGTTCTAATTTGATGACACTGTGCTTTTGACTCTTTGGTTAATCCTGAGTTTTTATTTTGAAGCAGCACCTCAAATGGATATACTTTTTTTATGTTGGATGTAATGGGAATAATCGTCACCGTTGTTGCCATATTATTGTTTGCGTCGTTACTCACAATTAACACGGGACGAATTTTTTTAATTTCTGATCCAACAGTTGGATTTAAATTTGCAAAATAAATTTCACCACGCTTCATGTTCATCGATTCCATCTAAGTTACACGCTTCAAAACTTTCATCAATTTCTTGATTAGCTTCTAAGTAGCATGCCTCAAGCTGCATTTTCTGCAAAACTCTCAACGCTTCTTTGATAACTTCAGAACGCGTTTTCAAATGATGCAGTTTTTGATAATTTTCTATAAATTCAACTTCATCTTGTGGAAGTGAAATTGATAGCTTTTGTGCGTGCATGATTTTCTTTCCTACCAACTATACTACTTATTATACTACCATAAGTAGTATAGTTTTGCAATATACACTTATCGAAGATCGCGGTTTCTTCGTAGAGACGCGATTCATCGCGTCTTACGCACAGCTGTGAAGTGAATCGAAGATTTGAGACGCGATGAATCGCGTCTCTACGAAGAGGCAAGCTGATTCTCTATCCACAACCGCGCATGCTGCAACGCTTCCGACAATCCTGCCACATCATCACCACCACCCTGCGCCAAATCAGGACGTCCGCCACCTTTACCACCCACTTGTTTTAATAACTCAGGTGCGGTCAACACATTTTTCAACTCTGGACTTACGGATGCAATAAAAATAATTTTATCATCAACAACAGATGCTAATAAAATAATAGACTGTCCTAAATCTTGTTTTAATTGATCAACCATATGGCGCATGGATTCACGATCAGTGGCAGGCAGTTGTTCGATTAACACATTCACAGCGCCCATTTTTTTAGCATGCGATGAAAGTGCGCCGGTGCTTTGATGCGCGCTTTTTTGTTTGAAGCTCGCTAATTCTTTTGATAATTGTTTATTTTGTTCCAACAATTGCGTGAATTTATCAATAACAGATTCGCGCGATACTTTTAATGCATCCGCAACACTTTGTAATTGCTTCTCACCCACTTCAATATAATGCAGTGCTTCAACACCGGTGACTGCTTCAATACGTCGCACACCGGCAGCGCACGCAGACTCAGAAATAATTTTAAATAATCCAATATCGCCTGTTCGTGCCACATGCGTACCACCACAAATTTCCGTCGAAAAATTTCCCATGCTGACCACACGCACCTCATCCGCATATTTCTCGGAAAATAATGCCATTGCACCTTGTTTTTTAGCATCTTCTAAAGACTCGGTTTTTGTTTCTAAAACAATATTCGCGCAAATTTGTTGATTCACCAATCGTTCCACTGAAAAAATTTGTTCTTGTGTTAATGCGGATGTGTGCGCAAAATCGAATCGCAATCGTGTGGGTTCTACCAACGATCCTTTTTGCATGACGTGCTCACCTAACACGCGACGCAATGCTTCGTGCAATAAATGTGTTGCAGAATGATTCGATCGTGTGCTTTGACGAGATGCGCTTACCTCTGCACGTACAACCGTATTCATTGCAATTTCCCCAGAAATCACCAACCCTTCGTGCAAAATAGCAGTGCCCTTTTTTTTCGTGTCGGTCACACGAAAAGAACCATTCTCAAAATATAAATATCCCACATCACCCACTTGTCCGCCTGATTCTGCATAAAAAGGGGTTTGATTTAATACAACAATTCCTTTGTCATCTTTTTTTAATGACGCAACAGGTTTAAAATCATGCAGCAATGCAACAACAACACCTTCATCGATTGTTTTTTCATAACCGGTAAATTTTGTTTCGCCACTTAAATGCAGTTGCGGCGGCAAATCACGGTTAAATTGCTGTGATTGCTGCGATTGCTCTTTTTGTTTTAGCATTGCCGCTTGAAAGCCTTCAAAATCCCACGTTAAATTGCGCTCTTTGGCGATATCGATGGTTAAATCAGGTGGGAAACCATAGGTGTCATACAATTGAAACATCAATTGTCCACTGATGGTATGTGCATGCGTATCACTTAATTCTTTGTCTAAAATTTTCAAACCTTTTTCAAGTGTTTTTAAAAATTGTTTTTCTTCTTGCTCAATAATTTTTTCAATGTGTTTTTCTGACTTGATTAATTGCGGATAAGCATCACCCATTTCCTTTACTAATGCGGGAACGAGTTTGTGAAAAAATGTTTTCTCGCAACCCAATTTAAAACCATAACGCGCTGCTCTTCGAATAATGCGACGCAACACATAACCGCGCCCCTCGTTTGATGGCGTAATACCATCTGCAATTAAAAATGAAGCGGAACGAATATGATCGACGATCACGCGCATCGGTGTCGCTTTGATATCATTGCAATGAACGATTTTTGATAGTGCAGATAATAATGCTTGAAACAAGTCGATATCATAATTATCGTGCACGCCTTGCATCACCGCTGCGATACGTTCTAATCCCATACCGGTGTCCACACACGGTTTTGGTAATGGCGTTAATTTGCCTGTAATATCACGATTAAATTGCATGAAAACCAGATTCCAAATTTCCGTATAGCGATCACCCGATTCATCTTTTGAGCCAGGCGGGCCTCCGAAAACGGATTCACCGTGATCATAAAAAATTTCTGTGCAAGGACCGCAAGGACCGGTGTCACCCATCGACCAAAAATTATCTTTTTCACCGCAGCGTGAAAAACGTTTAGGGTCAATGTGCATGTCATTCAACCAAATGGCTTCGCTTTCTTTGTCATCACGAAATACAGTCACCCATAATTTTTCTGCGGGAATTTTCAGTGTTTTTGTTAAAAAATCCCATGCAAATTTAATGGCTTCTTTTTTAAAATAATCACCGAAACTAAAATTACCGAGCATTTCAAAAAAAGTGTGATGGCGTTTGGTGTAACCCACATTTTCTAAATCATTGTGTTTTCCACCGGCGCGTACACAACATTGCGAACTCATGGCGCGCGTGTATTTGCGTTTTTCAACACCCAGAAATACGTCTTTAAATTGCACCATGCCGGCATTGGTAAATAATAAAGTAGGATCATCTGCGGGAACGAGTGAACTGCTCGGCACTAATGTATGTTGATGCTGTGCAAAATAATCCAAAAATGCAGCGCGTAATTGATTGGTGTTCATAATTCATAATCCGATGAAAATATAAGCTTGTTTATTGCCTCAGCAGTATACCCGCGATACGATAAAAAACGAAATTGTTGGGCTTTGTTTTGTGAGGGATGGGGGAATTTTCGCAGCCAAACAGCGATCATTTGCGTTTGCCACTCTGGTGAACGACTATCCACTGCTGCTGCGATTACCGCTTCATCTACGCCTCGTTCACGTAATTCAGATTCAATGCGTTTTGGTCCAAAACCGGCGTTTTTGCGTGAACGTACATAAGTGTGCGCAAAACGTTCGTCGCTTTGTAAATCTTTTGAAATTAAAAAATCGAGCTCGGCATTAATGTCTTGCTCTGAAAATTGCTTTATCAATAATTTTTGTTTTAATTCCAGGCGTGAATGTTCACGCCGGGATAAATAGTCGATGGATTTTTCGCGGATGGTGGCCATAAGAAATTCACCTTCGCTATCTGGCTCGGTTTCTATTTCAATGGTGAGTGCTTACTGACAGTTTGCCCTAGTGATAGTAGGTTAGAAGCACTCGCGTTAGCGAGCGCGAAAGTTAAAGCGAATAACAGTAATACTGTCATCGCGCTTGCTAACGCAAGTGCTTCTAAACTATGTCACTAGCAAGTGCTCTACGCCTCAACCATCTCATCATTCATCATCTTGGCTTTTTTCTTCGGCGCATCGGTTGCGGCAGCAGATCCCTTGCTGGGTAATAATAATTCACGCAATTTCGATTCCAATTCTTTCGCGACTGTTTTATTTTCTTTTAAGTAATCGCGGGCGTTATCTTTGCCTTGACCAATACGTGTGCCGCCGTAGGTGTACCACGCACCTGATTTATCCACTAATCCTTGCGCAACACCCAATTCGATCAATTCACTTTCCAACGAAATACCTTCGCCGTATAAAATTTCAAAATCCACTTGACGGAACGGCGGTGCCACTTTATTTTTCACGACTTTCACGCGCGTTTCGTTACCTAAAATTTCTTCGCCTTTTTTAATCGCCCCCGTGCGACGGATATCTAAACGCACTGACGCATAAAATTTTAATGCATTACCGCCGGTTGTTGTTTCTGGATTACCAAACATCACGCCGATTTTCATGCGGATTTGGTTAATAAAAATAACAAGTGTATTTGATTTTTTAATGTTCGATGTTAATTTACGCAGCGCTTGTGACATTAATCGCGCTTGCAAGCCCATATGTGAATCACCCATATCGCCTTCAATTTCAGCGCGTGGTGTTAATGCAGCCACAGAATCGACAACGACCATATCGACTGCGCCTGAACGCACCAACATATCGGTAATTTCCAATCCTTGCTCGCCCGTATCCGGCTGTGACACCAATAAACTTTTCACATCCACACCGACTTTTTCAGCATAAACTAAATCTAACGCATGTTCGGCATCGACAAATGCAGCGGTTCCACCGGCGCGTTGACACGCCGCAATCGTTTGCAATGTTAATGTGGTTTTTCCTGATGATTCTGGCCCATAAATTTCAACCACACGACCGCGCGGTAAACCACCAATACCCAATGCAACATCCAATCCCAGTGAACCCGTAGAAATAACATCGATATCCGGCGCTGTTTTATCATCACCCAAACACATCACTGCGCCACGACCAAATTGCTTCTCAATTTGCGCCAATGCCGCACTCAACGCTTTGCTTTTGTCTTCCATCTTGATCCCCTAGTTTTAAAAAATGATGTCGTATTATTTCATAAAGATTGTGGAGTTTATATACCGGGTTTTACAGCAAGAGCACCTGCCGCAAACCGTCTTCAATCAAACCTAAATCATGCTAAGACAATTCACTTTCAAAATGAAAAAATCGTTTTTTATCCAATAACAACCGTATGGCGCGCGACATTGATCATGGATACGCCCACCAAAACCCAATGGCATGTTTTCTTTGGATAAAATGAAGAAATCATAAATATGCTTTATTTTTCATAAAGTTATTTTATACTTCTCATGCATCTGTTATTTTCAAGCGCGACAAAAGACGATGACTTTAAGTATGAACCCGGCCGGGTTGGTAAATCAGTTTTCTATCAAACACTCATTGGCGACATTAAAGCACAAATAAAAGAAATTTTGAAAAGCATACCTGATAACATATCGGCCGAGGAACTGTTTGCACGCGGAATCACATCAAATCATATAAAACAGATGGGCAAGATTTTAAACGAAGAAGTGAATCGCGGTCCGCATTTTTTTAATACCGTAATGGGTGGAACGGGATCATATCGCAATGCAAAGAAGCAGTTAGACAAACTTGATACTATTCTATCTTCGCCATCATCAAGACCACGGTAGCAAGGGTAAAATCTACTGAGTGCGTAATTGGGTGTTTATGAAAGCCCGAAAAACAATACATCTTTGTCCAACCTTTCGCATTCATTAACGTTCGGTTTCTCAACCATATAGCAAACAAAAAACGTTGCGTTCAACGATTCTTTGATTTTTTTGAACGCAAGAAAATCACAATAGAGGTTATGTACCCATGCCAGGCAGAACTTTCATGCCTTGCAATCTGATCATAACAAAAAGCATGGAAGTTCTGCCTGGCATCGCATTACCGGCCGCCCGTTGCGCCAGGAAAAATACGCGAACTTATATTATAATTGTCTTGTCGATCTCAGCATAGCTGTGGGGCAACAAGGTGTGCGGATGTGTATCTGCCAGAAGGTAATTCCATGCGCGGCAAACATCAAAGACATCCCGGTTTAAGATGGGAAACTGAAGAGCAAAGAGCAGCAGAGTTTGAAGTAGCAAAAATATTGTTACAAGGACATCCTGCTGGTACCACTTTGCAAGCACATCAACCGTTACCATATACAAATCCAGAAACAAACCGAGTAGAGACAATCGAACTTTCATATCGTTTTTTTATTGATGGTGGAGGGCAAGTTTACACTAAGGCTACACCAGCTAAAGATGCAAAAAATGAGACAGATAGCCCCGGATTTTTAGGTGAGAGTGCTTTTGGAGCCGTTTTTTTAGATCAGAACGAAGAGGGTAACTTGTTCGCTGCAAAGATGGTGACATCGCCCAATGAATTTCGTTTTGCTAAAGAAGCGGGTGTAGCTGTATCCCAATATCCGGTTGGCAGGAGAGTTGCAACAATTCAGCACTATTTGGGTACTACTCTGGACAAGTGTAATTTGGAGCATGCTGATAAGTTGGACTTAGCGGAAAAAATGTGTGATAGAGTTTATAAGTTGCATCAAAAAGGTATCGCACATAACGATCTTAATTCTGGTAATATTACAATAGATGAATTTAACGATGTTCATTTAATCGATTTTGGCGGTGCAACGCCACTTTCCTCTCTTTTTTATAGTGATATGAGTGATGCTTCATCTCTTGTGGAAGCCTTAACATGGAAAATAGGATTAACGGGTGAACAATTATTAGGTTTAAGAGATTCTTTCGCGCCTAAACTAAAGGTAGCTGATAAACCGTCTGTAGCAAAAATTTATGTGAAATTACTTTTTTTGAAATATGGTCTTTCTACCGATATTGCTTGGATTGAAAATGCTCGATGCGCCGAAATAATGCAGTCTTACATGAATGCAAAAAACTCTCCTGAAGATGCGCGTCGCTTGATAATCAATTTCTCAGAAGAATGCGAAGCAGAGCGAACTACTGTTTTGCATTTAGTGGAAGAAATGTGCAATGCTACTAATGCCGCAGCTGATCGTACTCAAAGTGATTCTGCGACACTTTTAGCTGAATTGAAGCGAATGGGAGAACAAGCTGGGCTATTATCAAATTTAAATAGGGATGGTAGCGAACCATCTATTCCAAAAATTTATATTAAATTACTTTTTTTTAAACAGGGCGTTGAAGTTGATATCTCTAAAGTTGCAGATGTTGAATGCGCCAAAATGATGCTGCTTTACATAAAGGAGAAAAACAACCCAAATGCAGTAAACAATCTTTTACAGGAATGCGTTGCCGCACAATCCAATCGAGAAGCAATTGAGAATTTACATCAACTGAGTCAAGAGTGCGAGCCTTGGCACTCCAATCCTCCTGATACATCCGAACGTAATTCACGCTGGGATATGTTTAAAAATAAATTAACAGAATTGAGCCTTCCTCAATTTGTTGAGTTGATAAATATCAGATGTATCCGCACAACTGATAACGACATAGCTTGGAAATTATGTGAAAAACATTTGGGCGATCTGAATATTAATCAATTTATTAGTTTAATTAAGCAGATTAATTTTAGTGACACTCAATTAATGGCAATTTATAGTTCGATTGCGAGCGGAATTTCATCAAATAAATTGGATATCACGATTGATCGGTTTTTAGAGTTACTTTCTCAGGAGTCATTAACTGCACATCATAACATTTTTACAAATGCAGTTACTGAAAATGCGGCGCAACAAAACATGTCAGGAACTTCTGCAGAGACACAACCGCCAGTTGCACAAGAGCCTAGCTCACCTCATGGCGCCGGCCCTGTAACGCAATCTGCAGTTAATACAGAAATGCAGCCTCATGCTCCACAACAACCTACGGTGGTGGTGGCGGAGCAGCCGAATATTGCCTGTGGTATTTTTCAATCAAATTTTTTATCAAAGTGCGCCGAAAGGAATGTTAATGGTATAGAGCTCCTTAAAAATATCCCAACATTAGAAGAAATAGCAAGGGTTGCTAATCTTCCAGAATGCTCTATGGGGGCAGGAGTAACGAATCTAAATCCATTGCCCCAGATAGTGAGAGCGGTACTACGCGAAATTTATGATATTGGCAATGGACCTTACGCTGTAGATTCTATTAAAACAGCAATTGAAACTAAAATGGAAGAGCAAAGAGCTGCGGAAGCATCTACCGCCCACGACACAGGTTTCACACCTTAAGATTTTTCACTTTCCGTTTCCTCCAACCCAAACACCTTCAAAAACGGATTACCCATGCCAGGCAGAACTCATTGGCGTCAAGCTAAGAACTGTCATTATTTTACCCCCGACGCTGAAAGAATTAATTTTTGATGCGTCGTCTGTCTTTTTCGATGCCTGTCTTTATTGCAAAATTTTTTAACGTCCATCAAGAAACTGTCAAAGAATTTAATGATGAGGTAGATTGATGTTAATGCTTTGAAAAATTCACGGCTTTTTATTTTTAATAATTTGTATGCTTTATCAAAAGAAATTTCATTTTCTTGTGAGCGAGAAAATGAGTAAATATAGAAAAATTTAACAACACAAATTAATTTAGCATAAATTTCGCAAATAATTCTATTAATGCTTCTTCCATTAAATTTATCGATATTTACTACGCTTTTGCATAATTTAAAAAATAATTCTATTTGCCATCTTATCGTGTAAAGCAAATGTACATCTTTATACGATAGCTTTTCCTCAGAAACATTGGTGATATATATTGACCATTTTGAAAATTGTAATAGCTCAGGCGAAGGTGTTTTTCCTTTTTTGCAAAAAGCCCGGTTTATCTTTCTCATACGTTTTTCTAAGTCCTTTTGTGTTAATTTTACTGCAACAAATCGCACAGGGACCTTAGCTTTTCCTAAAAAACATTTTTTTTCAAATAACGAAGAAGAGTGATTCAATAGAGATAACAAATTGATTTTTTCTCCAAATTCATCATATAAATAGGTTTTATAATTATGTCTGCTAACAAAATATGCACCATTATCATGTATTTTCTCAAATGAACTAACTTTAAAGTATCCTAAATCATGTAAAAAAGGGTATTTTTTTCGATGCTTTCTAAATGATTCAAAAAACTAAAATCAGAGCTGCGTCCTTCCTGGATAAAAATACTATCTACTTGAGTACACGTATAATTTAATACTGTTTGTAATTTAATGCTTGATGCCGAGGATACTCCGCCAAGACCTCTGAACACACTTTCTAAATGTTTGGGTAATTCTAATGAGCTGCTATCGATAATTTTTATTGATGTGAAGGGGCTCAATATCTCAATAATATCTGTTTTATCTCTTTTAAATTCCTTTAGGGATTCTTCAAAAATATTTTTTAACAACATCGATGCTTCATTATTAAATCGTTGATGCAGCCCCTGTTTTGTAATAGCAATTCCACGCTCATTGAGTAATTGACACATTCTCTCTAGACTGATTGCCTCGCCGTTTAGAGCGCTACATATAAGAGTTTCAACAAAAGTACTTGCGTTTAATTTGGACTTTCGTTTTACAAATCCTATTTTTTCGTCAATTTGATTAATTTTTTTTACCAAAAAAATTTATGACAGTACTGCAAATTTCTGATACATTTTTCCCTTGCATAGAGTTTCCTTTTGTTTTTTCGGGCGAAAAAATTTATTTGGAAACTCTAATGCATCTATCTGTTTTTTCAAGTTATTTCTCACTGTTTTGATTCCTTAGCTTGACGCCAATGAGGCGAGACTGACACGGTCTCAGAAATTCTAGGAATAATGCGAGCTGTTGAACAGGCTGAAAATCCCTCTGCTATAGCTGCTCTTGTACAACCTGCACCCGCTTCAGCCGTTAAGAAATCCCCTGAGCTGATTTAACAATCTCGGAATTTGCCCAATCAAATACAGTGGTATTGATAACAATTTGTATTGAATTTTCTCGCCTTCATGCATCACCGAAACAAGTGTTTCACTCGGCACATCAGAGTTGATACGCAAAGCAAGAGATAACTTTTTTAATCCCATAAAATAATGCAAAGATTTTAAACTGCCCGTTGCACCGGCTTTTACTTCAATGGGAATAATTTTATTGTGATGCTGTATCACATAATCAATTTCGGCATTGGCATTTTTATCGACACGCGTCCAATAAAATAATTCGGGTTGAATGTAAAAAGGAAAAATCGTTCTGAGCAATTGTCCTGTTACTTGTTCTGCTAATCCACCCGAATGAATCAAGGTTAATTCATTCACATTTAACAGGTCATTCAAATCAACACCCAACATGGCATTACATAATCCCACATCTAACATAATTTCTTTAAAATATTTTTCTTTCACGGCAGCTGCAATCGGTACGCCACTGGCATTCACACAACGAACTGAGTGACATAAACGCGCTTTTTGCAGTAATTCCAATGCATTTTTAATGCTACTCGATTGCACGGATGAATTGACATGACTATAAATAAATTTTTCACCCAGCATTTTTGGAATCGATAATAATGTTTCATCCAAACGCGCCACATCAAGACGACCATGATATTTTGAAAAATCATCCCGATAGGTCGTTAATAAATTTTGATGCACCCGATTGATCATCGACCAATCTCGTTTTTTAATCCAGCTTGAGACGCTTGCCGGCAATCCACCCACAAATAAATACTCTCGAAATTGCGTCAATAGCTGTTTATGTAGCGCTAATGGCACTTCACGTGAAAAATCAATTTGCTGCAAATAATCAAAAGCGGTCTGTTGATCCTGCGCTAATAAAAATTCTTCGAATGACAACGGCTCAAGATGCAAATAATCAATGCGCCCGACCGGCATGCTGAAAGTGTGTTTTGCCAATACAAACTCAAGGAGTGAGCCCGCCGCAATAACTGGCAACTCAGGCATCTTTTCTGCAAACCAACGCAATTTTGCTAATATCTCTGGCGCAGCTTGAATTTCATCCAGAAACAAAATGCTGCCAGGCACATCAATCGGTCGACGATTTTTAACACCCAGTTGCAACAAAATGTCTTGCGGTTCATTGGAATCAAATAACGTTTTAAGGATTGGCGTATCCTCAAAATTAATTTCAATTAACACTTTTCCAACCATTTTGGCAAATTCACGCACCAGCCATGTTTTTCCTACTTGTCTTGCGCCACGTATGACAAGTGGTTTACGATCATGCTGATCAATCCATTGATTTTTAAGATAATTTAAGGAAATACGGTACATAAAAACACCTATATTTTATTATAAGTATACTATGTTTTAATATTATATCAATATAATACCATGGTGTTTTCATAATTAGATAACTAAATAATTATGGTGTTATGTGATACATGTCAGGCGCGCTTCGTGTCAGTGCTTCGTGTCAGGCTTGCCTTTTTGCCTTTTTGTTTTTAAAAAAGGCAAGCCTGATCATGGATACGCCCATCAAAACCCAATGGCATGTTTTCTTTGGATAAAATGAAGAAATCATAAATATGCATTATTTTCATAATGTTATTTTATATTTTGAATCATAAAGGTTATGTTTTTATTTGTAAGATCGTGCATATACTATACTGAGCAATATTGCAGAGTCATTGGAGGTTGTGATGCGTTATTTTGAATACATAGCACATACAGCATCCCATCAGTTGTCAAGCGGTCATTGGCGACATTAAAGCCCAAATAATAAAAATTTTGACAAGCATACCTGATAACATGTCGGCGACGGAATTGGCTGCGCGCGGAATTACATCTGATCGCATAACACAGATGCGCGAGATTTTAAACAAAGAAGTGGGTCGCGGTCCGCATTTTTTTAATACTGTAATGGGTGGAACGGGATCGTATCGCAATGCAAAGGAGCAGTTAGACAAACTTGATACTATTCTATCTTCGCCATCATCAAGACCACAATAGTAAGGGTAAAATCTACTGAGTGCGTAATTGGGTGTTTAAGGCGAGACTGGCACGGTCTCATGCTGCTGATACATCCAAAGAATGGCATTTCTTTCAATGTATTCAAGGCCAGGCGTTGCTTCGGGATGCGGACTAATTCCGATAACCAATCCTTTTCCAAAATGTCCTAAAACCATCGCAGGGGATTCAACCATAACACCGGGTTCACCGTTTTTACCGACGATTTCGTCGCGATAAGTTGCTAATACGCTGATCCCGCGATCCACTGTTTTTTCAAACACAGGGCCATTGTGATAAAGCACCGTCATTACTTTTTCCGACGGTTTAAAAATTTGCATACCCAAATTCGTGAATTGCACAGGTAACATTTCTTTGCCACGTTTCCAATGTGATGGATCGGCAGTTTTAATAGGTAATAATCCAAGATAAATGGGTTTTGAACTCGACATAAGATAACTGCCTGCGCAAACACCGATGTATAAACCACCTTGCTCAACAAAATGACGTATTTGATTTCGTCCCTCTAATTCAATGCCTTTAGATTCTTTAACGGCAGAACCACCGGGCACAAACAATACATCAAAGTTTTTAAGATCGCCTGCGCGAATATTGTCGCCATCAATTTCTGTAACTGTCATGTTAGGTTCGTTTCCAAGGACATCTAATATTTGCGGCCTTGGATGTGCACCATCACCTGTAAACAAGGCGATTCTGATTTTATGATTCAGCGGATTGTTCGCTTCACCCCAACCATTTGTGCAGAATAATACAATGGTTAATAACGTTAAAATAATTTTTACAGTCCATTGTTTTTTCAAAGTCCACTCTCCTTTTTAGTAAAGCAAATCGCAATAAACAACACGCCCGCTGCAATCCAAATCGGAAGCGTTGCATACAACGAGATCAACAATCCACCATCAAATGCTGTGATCATCCACGCTAAAAATAAAACGGTGCTGGTATAACCCATAATCCAACCTTGGTGATTTTTGGAAGCCTGATTGGAAATTAAAGTTAACAAACTCACGTACGCAGTGCCTGTAAAAATCGCCACAAGCCAGACTAAAAACCATTGATAGTGTGGCAATAAAGAACAACTCAATAAACCGATAAAAACAAGCAAAATACTTGCTGCCATGATTTTTTTAATCGGAAAATATTTTATGAGTATGGGATATAAAAATAATAATCCCAGCGACATGCAAACACCCATCATGGCATTAAATAGGCTAATTTGCTGCACGGAATAATGAAAAGCCTGCGTTAAAATAAGTGAAACGGTTTGATAATATTGACTCCATCCCAATTCAAGACAGAAAAATAATAATAACAATCCACCAATATGATACGTTTTCACCGCTTTTTTAAGGCCAAAAACTACTTCACGCACACTCAGCATTTGTGATCGCATGCTGCCGGATATTGTTTCCTTAAAGCAAAATAAAATAATAAAAAAACTGATTACACTAATGATCACTGCTAAATAATACGGCGTTGTCGCATTAAACCAACTGACCAAATGACTATCTGATAAATAACCACCTGCAAGCGGTCCTAACACAATCGGCAATGTCATCATCAGTGCAATAAAGCTTAAAAATAAGGCTTTTTCGTCGTCTTTACACAAATCTGCTACCGCTGCTTGTGCAACTGGTTGACTGGATGAACCCACACCACTGAGCACGCGCCCAAATAATACTAAAAAAAGATTTTTTTTCACGATGCCGATAATGGGCAATAAGAATCCAAGCGTAATAGCAATCAAACAATATAATAATGTTTTTTTACGTCCGTATTTATCAGACAGATTTCCCACAAAAGGAGCAGCAATTAACGCTGCTACCGTTGATAAGCAAATCGTAAAGCCCGTTAAAAAATCACGTGTGGCAAGTGATGTGCTTCTGGGCAACAATCCATAATGCGCCTTAAAAAATAATTCGAGCAATATAGGAATGACGACGAAATAACTGAATGAATCGATAAATATTAATAACAATAAGGGAAATAAGCGTTTAAAATGCTTTAACATTTTCGATGCCTCATCTTGCTTTTTGAAATATCAATAGGTGAAACAGTCCAGTAAAAAGAACATTATTTTACTATTGCCAACCTTGACAGGTCATTTCCCCGTGTTGGTTACCTTGAATTTGCCATGTCCCATCTGTGAGTTGAACCAACAAGCCAGTTAACTGCACATTTCCATAACCATACTTAGAGTGTTGGTAATAATGTTGCAATTTTGCAATACAATCTGCGGGTATGGAAACAGTACATTGATTATTTGCGCAAGGCACTCCACCAGTAATTGTAACCGCGCCTGTTGCAACGTTTAAAATTTTCGAACCAACAAGAAAGCTAGCACCTTTTCCTCTAGCGCTATATGAACCAATCTTTACGCGATAATTCGCGACTTGAGGCTGTGTCGGATAAAGTGAATCATATGCGATGTTATTATAAAAAGTCACCAACGGCACGGCAGCAAGACCTGAGGAAGCGTACACGAAAGCAGTTGCAAAAAACAATAAAACCAATATCTTCTTCATTGAAAAACTTCCTTGTTTGCTTGTTTTTTACTCCCCCGCCACTGTCATCCGATCAATTAAAATAGAACTGGCACGAATACTATTGCGAACATCCACATCATTGGCAACAGCAACAATGCCTGAAAACATGGATTTTAAATTGCCGGCGATAGTGATTTCCTCAACGGGAAATTGAATCACACCATTTTCCACCCAAAATCCCGATGCACCGCGCGAATAATCACCCGTGGTAATATTCACGCCCTGCCCCATTAATTCAGTCACCAATAATCCGCGATCCATTGTTTGTAATAATTGTTGTAACGTTACATCAGTATGCGAGAGGGATAAATTCATCACACCACCCGCATTACCTGTCGTTTGCATGCCTAATTTTCTCGCAGAATAACTGCTTAAAATATAATTCACCAATTCACCATCACGCACGTAATGCTGATTGATGGTTTCAACACCTTCATGATCAAATGGCGCACTGCCCATCGCAGATAATAAATGCGGTTGCTGATAAATATTGATAAATGCGGGAAAAATAGGCTTTCCGAGCGCATTTAATAAAAAAGACGAGTGTCGATATAAATTGCCACCACTGATGGCTTGGACGAATGAACGCAACAATGATTTTGCAGTGGTTGGATTAAAAATCACAGGGCACGTTTGTGTTTTTATTTTTCGTGCGCCTAACCGTGCAATGGTTTTTTCTGCGGCACGCATACCAACAACATCAGCAAAATCTAAATCTTTGGGATTGCGCGCAACGGTATATTCCTCATCACGCTGCATTTGATTATTATCGCTTGCAACTACGCAGCAACTGATACCATGCTCAGTACCATGGCGTTCACCTAAAAATCCCAGCGTATTAGCATAAATACTTCGCGCATTGATTGTGCTGACGCTCGCGCCTTCTGAGTTAACAATACGCGGGTCAAATGCCATCGCTTTTTGTTCACATGCAATAGCGAGCGCAATGGCGTCTTGTGTGGAAATATTCCAAGGATGATATAAATCGCAATCAGGGATTGTTTTCGCTAATCGTGCAGGATCTGCCAATCCTGCAAATTCATCAGGATTTGAAAAATCAGCAATGGTACGTGCTTTTTCAATGGTTGTGTAAAGCGAATCGAGTGAAAAATCAGAGCTTGATGCAGAACCGGTGCATTGGTTGTGATAGACGGTAACCGAAAAACTTTTTTCGAGGTGATGTTCCAATGTTTCAACGTCAAGCATGCGTGCGGAGACAGAAAATCCACTGGCTTCGCTGATTGAGATTTCGGCGGCGTCTATGCGGAGTGATTTTATTTTTTGTAAGGCATTTTCGGCAATATCACGGAGATTCATTTTTTTGTCGGCCACTTGTTACGTTTTCACGAAAAAATATCACACTTTGTTGTTACTTTCGATGCGTGAAAACTTCACGCGTGGCTCCGTCCATCGCCCACGCTTACTCAATGCGTTGCATGTTTTGCTTTACTGATTTTTGCCTTTGGTAATACGCGTTTTTTTGCGGCAACTTCAGTTGGCAGACGTTCTAATGCAATTGCTAACACCTGATCAATCCAACGCACAGGGTGAATATCCAACACTTCTAATACTTCTTTGGGGATTTCTTTTAAATCACGCTTGTTTTCTAGTGGAATAATTACCGTTTTAATTCCACCGCGCAACGCTGCTAATAATTTTTCTTTTAATCCACCAATCGGCAACACTTCGCCGCGCAACGTGATTTCACCCGTCATTGCAACGCTTGCATGCACTGGAATATGTGTAATCGCAGAAACCAGCGCAACACACATACCAATACCCGCACTCGGTCCATCTTTCGGTGTTGCGCCTTCAGGTACATGCACGTGAAAATCATTGTTTTGAAAATAAGTGTCTTCAACAGAAAATAAAGGTGCACGACTCCGCACAACTGTCATGGCTGCATTAATGGATTCTTTCATTACATCACCCAAGCTGCCGGTATGTAATAATTTACCTTTGCCCGCCATCACTTGCGCTTCGATTGTTAATAATTCACCACCCACTTCCGTCCACGCAAGACCAGTCACTTGCCCTACTTGATCACGCTCTTCTGCAAGACCATAGCGATATTTAATAACACCTAAATATTTTTCGAGATTGCGCACAGTGACCGGATAACACTCTACTTTTTTATTTTTATTTTTTTTGGTCACAACAAGACGCACGATTTTACGACAAATTTTCGAAATTTGTCTCTCCAAACTACGCACACCCGCTTCTCGCGTATATGAACGAATAATTTCACGAATCGCCGTTTCAGAAAAATGAATTTCATCTTTTTGTAAACCCGACTGTTCAATTTGTCTAGGAATTAAATAATTATTTGCGATATGTAATTTTTCTTCTTCGGTATAACCCGGCAAACGAATCACTTCCATGCGATCTAACAATGCGGGTGGAATATTTAAAGAATTGGCGGTCGCAATAAACATCACGTCCGACAAATCATAATCCACTTCCAAATAATGATCGTTAAATTTATTATTTTGCTCAGGATCTAATACTTCCAATAATGCAGACGCAGGATCGCCACGAAAATCAACGGCCATTTTATCGACTTCGTCTAACATAAAAAGCGGATTACGTACTTTGGCGCGCATCATACGTTGAATAATCTTTCCGGGCATTGCACCAATGTAGGTGCGACGGTGACCACGAATTTCTGCTTCATCACGAATCCCGCCAAGCGATATACGCGCAAATACACGGCCTGTGGCGTTCGCGATAGATTGTCCGAGAGATGTTTTACCAACACCCGGCGGACCTACCAAGCATAAAATAGGACCTTTTAATTTTTTGACACGCAATTGCACCGCTAAATATTCAAGAATGCGCTCTTTAACTTCTTTTAATCCATAATGATCTGCTTCCAGCATTTTTTCGGCCGCTGTTAGATCCATGTTGATCTTCGACGTTTCTTTCCACGGCACTTGCAATAATGCTTCTAAAAAATTACGACTGACAGTGGCTTCTGCCGACATGGGTGGCATCATACGTAATTTTGACAATTCAGATTTTGCTTTGTCCTTTGCCTCTTTCGGCATTCCTGCATTTTCAATATTTTTTTCGATTTGTTTTAATTCATCTGCTGGCGTACCTTCTTCAAGATCACCCAGCTCTTGCTGAATCGCTTTTAATTTTTCACTTAAATAATATTGTCTTTGACTTTTTTCAACTTGCTGCTTCACGCGTCCTTGCACATTTTTTTCTACTTCGATTAATTCAAGTTCCTGCGCAATCAAATCGCGTAATAAAAGCAAGCGTTTTTTAACATCAAATGTTTCTAAAATTTTCTGTCTAGAATCTATGCTCACCGTTAAGTGTGCAGCGACCGTATCTGAAAAATGCGCGGGTATTTTTATATTACGAACCGATGTGATTAATTCAGGCGGAATTTTTTTATTCACTTTTACCAATTGCTCAAATTGCGCAGTAATATTGCGCTGAGCCACCACAATTTCGGGGTCTTCAGCGACTTCGAGTTCGTGATAAACATCACATTGTACACGCATAAATGGCGCGTCATCTGTGATATTTAAAAATGCGGTGACGCGCGCACGCGAAATACCTTCAACCAATACTTTAACGGTGCCATCAGGCAATCTGAGCATTTGTAAAATAGTGGCGATCGTGCCTACAGAAAATAAATCTGCATCAGTCGGTGAATCAATGGATGCATTCTTTTGCGCAACCAAAGCCACTTGCTTGTCCTTGCTCATTGCAAATTCAAGCGCTTTAATCGACTCAGCGCGACCGACAAATAACGGAATGACCATGTGCGGATAAATCACGACATCGCGCAGGGGGATGAGGGGTAATGTGAGAAGATCGTTGGCGATAAGATTCTTTTTTTTAGACATGGTTGATCTCCTTGATTTTGAAACGCGATAAATTGACGTCTCTACACTATCTTCTTCTCATCACCTTCGTAAATATACAACGGTTTCGTTTTTTCTTTAATCACATTTTTATCAATGATGACTTGTTTTAATCCAACCATCGACGGAATCTCATACATCGCTTCCAACAATGCGTGTTCCACAATCGATCGTAAACCACGTGCACCGGATTTTCGATCAATGGCCAATTTTGCAATTTCATGCAATGCATCTTCACGAAACTCAATATGAACACCTTCGAGTTCAAATAATTTCTTGTACTGCTTTGTGAGTGCATTTTTCGGCTGTGTCAAAATAGCAAGCAATGCCGCTTCATCCAATTCATCCAATACTGAAATCACCGGCAAACGTCCCACAAATTCAGGAATTAAGCCGTATTTGATTAGATCCTGATTTTCAACTTTTTTAATAATGTTATTTGTCGTTATTCTTTCTTTGATTTTTACTGCTGCTGCAAAACCAATACCACTTTCATCGGTACGTTGCTGCACAATTTTGTCCAGATCTGCAAATGCACCACCGCAGATAAATAAAATATTGGTGGTATCTACTTGCAAATATTCTTGCTGTGGATGTTTGCGCCCCCCTTGTGGCGGAATCGCTGCAACCGTACCCTCAATTAATTTCAATAATGCTTGTTGCACGCCTTCGCCCGATACATCGCGTGTTAATGAAGGGCTATCAGATTTACGCGCAATTTTATCAATTTCATCGATGTAAATAATACCCGTTTGCGCTTTCGCAACATCGTAATTACATTTTTGCAATAATTTTTGCACGATATTTTCAACATCTTCACCGACATAACCCGCTTCTGTTAATGTGGTGGCATCGGCAATAGCAAACGGCACATTTAAAATACGCGCCAGTGTTTGCGCCAATAATGTTTTTCCAGAACCGGTTGGTCCAATAAATAAAATATTACTTTTTGTTAATTCCACATCATCGTTTGATGCGCGGTGATGCAGACGTTTGTAATGATTATAAACGGCGACAGACAATATTTTTTTAGCATCCGTTTGACCAACGACATATTGATCTAATTGCGCATGCAATTCTTTGGGGCTCGGCAAATAACTTTTATCGGACGAAGCAACGTCCGATAATTCTTCTTCGCGGATAATATCATTGCACAAATTCACGCATTCATTGCAAACAAATACAGAAGGACCTGCAATGAGTTTTTTTACTTCGTGCTGACTTTTTCCGCAAAAAGAACAATATAAAATTTCATTTTTATTAGGGGTTTTGTTTTCAGCCATTGGGAAGTTATCCGTAATCAGTTATCGGTTATCGGTTATCGGTTATCGGTTATCGGTTTCAATTACATCTCTTTCCCGCGCTCAACATAAATCGAATCAATTAAACCATAATCTTTCGCTTGTTGCGCCGACATAAAATTATCACGATTCGTGTCAGCATGAATTCGCTCTAACGATTGACCGGTATGTTTTGCGAGAACCTGCGATATCATATCACTCACACGCTGGGTTTCTTTGGCATGAATTTGAATATCAGTTCCTTGACCTTGATAACCACCTAAAACTTGATGGATCATGACTGTAGAATTTGGCAAGCAATGACGCTTACCCTTAGCACCCGATGTAAGTAACAATGCCGCCGCACTCGCAGCCATGCCAACACACAGGGTACGCACATCTGGCTTAATAAATTGCATCGTATCGTAGATCGCCATGCCCGCTGTTACAACGCCGCCAGGAGAATTAATGTACAATGAAATATCTTTTTCTGGATTTTCAGATTCCAAAAAAAGCATCTGTGCAATCACGAGATTTGCCATATTTTCTTCAACAGGACCCACTAAAAAAATAATGCGGTCTTTCAATAATCGCGAGTAAATATCGTAGGCACGTTCGCCGCGACCACTTTGTTCAATGACCATGGGGACGAGGGTGTTATGGAATTCGCTCATTTGGATCTCCTTACTCACACTTTCTCATTCATAATAGCATCATAGCTTTTTTTTGTTTCAACAACACGTGCCTTAGAAAGCAATATGTCGATCGCTTGCTCTTCCAACACATATGCCTCAACATCCGACACCATCTGCCTATTTTTTAAAATAATCGGCAGAATTTCATCAACGCTACCATAACGTGCCGCCATTTCTTTTAAACGGGCTTGCACTTTTTTCTGATCCACTTGGATTTTAGCATCTTGAATCACTTCTGCTAACAATAAACCTAAAATCACACGTTTTTTAGCATCTTCAACATATGGTTCACGCGCCAGTGGAAAATTTTTAATATCAGCATCGGATAATTCACGGCGATATTGGCGAATTTGTTGGCGGGTCATTTCTTGCAAATGTTTAATTTCAGCATCTATTAACGGCGTTGGCACTTCAATCGGATTTAACGCCATAAGCTTATCAAGCACAATGCGCTTTACTGACGCTTTCGCAGCCTCATTTAATTCAGATTGCATTTTTTCTTTGACTTGCGTTTTTAATGCATCAAGCCCATCTGCAACACCTATTTTTTTCGCAAATGCATCATCTAAAGGGGGTAGTTTAGGTTCTTGTACTTCATGAACAATGACCGCGAAAGTCACTGGTTTTCCGCGCAGTGTTTCAACATGGTATTCCGCTGGAAATGCGATATTGAGTGTTTTTTTCTCGTCTTTTTTACAACCGATCAAACCTTCTTCAAACCCTGGAATCATGGTATGCGAACCCAGCTCCAACCACGAACCTGTGGCGCTGCCTTGTTCTAATGGCTTACCATCAATTTCGCCTTCAAAATCAATTTTAATGCGATCGCCAAGTTTTGATGCACGATCAACCGTCACCCATTCTGCGTGTTGTGTACGCAATTGGATCAACATACCGTTGACGTCTTCATCAGTCACTTCACCGGATGCCGATTCGATTTCAACATCAGTAAGATCTTTTAATTGTACATCGGGATACACTTCAAAATGCGCTGTGTAATGAAAAGATTCACCGAGTTTTAACGCCTCATGATCAAAATCAACGTGCGGCGTTCCAGCCAATTTAATTTTTTGTGCTTGTATTTGTGCTTGAAACGTTGAATCTATAAGTTCAGCAGCACTTTCATGCAATAATCCACGACCAAATTTTTGCTCAACCACATTGGCTGGCACTTTTCCGGGACGATACCCCTTAATATGTGCCTTGTTAGCTACCTCAGAAAGCTTTTTTTGATAGGCAACACGTAGATCATCCGCTAAGACCGTTATAGCCAATTGTCTTTTAAGACCTTCTAATTGCTTTAAGGTGCTTTGATTTGCCGTCATGTAAATATCAACCTTTGTGTTATGTATGAAGTACGAGAGGAGAGACTCGAACTCTCACGGGTTACCCCGCTGGAACCTAAATCCAGTGCGTCTACCAATTCCGCCACTCTCGCCAATGAAAGCCGACTATTGAACACCATATCTGCAAATTTCACAAGTACTTTACTGATTTGCAAACGGACCCACATGCTTTATACTCAAAGTAAATCAATGGGATAATTCATCCTCAAGGAAACGCATATGAGTTCAGATCTCATAGCAGTACATAAGGATTATTTTTATGATATGCCCATCGATTTATTTTGTGTGATTGACGTTGCCTCCCAAAAAATTATTCAGGCAAATCCCTCGTTTGAGTATATTCTTGGTTGGAAGCCCGAAGAAATCACGAACCAACCGTTCAATAACTTCGTCAATGCGGAAAGTGACGCTCCGGGTATTGACAAAGCTTTCTCAAAAATTAAACTGGGCGTTCATTCACTGACATTTGAAACTGAATTTCGCACCAAAAATAATCTCATCAGAAATATCGACTGGAAGTGCTACATCGATGATGAACAACAAAACGTATTTGCCATTGGTCGCGATATCACTGCGCATAAAGAAACAGAAAAAACATTGGCTCAGCAATCACTGATTGACGCGACGACAGGCATTAATAATCGACAATCTTTTTTTACACTTCTGCAAAATGAATTGAGCAGCGCGGTACGCTATCATCATTCGACTTCAATCATCATAATTGATATTGATCATTTTAAAAATTATAACGAGAATTTTGGTCTTCAAAAAGGCGATCATTGCTTAAAACAAGTCGCTAGCGCATTAAAAACCTCTTTGCGTCGAAAAACGGATTTTTTAGCACGCCTTGAGAATGATACATTTGTTGTTCTGCTTTCTCATAATGATCTAGAAAAAGCAATTAAGTCCGCGGAATATTTGCGCGCCACACTTGAAAAATTATCGGTTCGTCCAGACGATACTACGGGACACCAACCAATCACGATTTCACTGGGTGTTGTTGCTATTCCAGAAACATCAGAAACAGAAATATCCTGTGATCGCTTTTTAGGTGCGGCGATGCGCGCATTGAGCGTGAGTCAGAGTCGCGGTGGTAATCAAGTCAATTATATTAAGGAGATTTAAAATCCCCCCGGTTCGCTAAAGCGAACCGACCCCCTTTTTCAAAGGGGGTTATCGCTCCTAAGACCTTCGAACATTGTAACAGCTCAGTGCGCCATACTTTGAGCACGTAAAACGTCAATTTTTGTCGAGGTTGTGTGGAAAAATTTTTTAAAAAGCGGAGCATACACGCTAGTATGTGAGCATTTTTAAAAAATTTTTACGCGCAAGATCGGCAAAAAGTGGCGTTTCCAGCTACAGAGTGATCTGTTACCGAACATTTCGAACCACAAACCGCGCTATTTTATTAACTATCATATGGGCTGCTAAATTGGTTGCCATCACACCACTATAAGGATTATTTTCTGCGCAAGGCACAACCGTTTCAAAAACACGATTCGTCACCACTTGTCCCGTTACCGTATTAATTAATGTCACTTCCATTTCTAATCGCACCACACTTTGTGGTCGCAAAAATTCTTGCTGCAGTACTAATAAACGCGTACTGAGTTGATAATCCGTACCACCTACAAAAGGAGAGGTAACAACTGCATGAAAATAATGTGTTGCGCGCAGTTGATTTGCAATGAGTGGCAACAATAATTCTGCAGGCGGCGCAACCCAAGCATGATCACTAAATGGCTCTAATTGATAAGGGGTGATTTCATATATCATTTGTGACGATCCGTATCCTGGCGAAGCTGTCGGCTCAGTCACAAATAAAGTTTTGTGAGATAATGCATGGCGCGAACGACCTATTTTTTTAACGTGATTTGTAATGGTGTACGTTGAGACGTACGCTGTTTTTATCGGCGATAAAGAGCAACTCGATAAAATGATACTCAGAAATAAAATAACGATTATCGCTTTCATTATAACTCCTTCACTCCCCTGGTCCTTTCCTGGCCGGTTGTTTTCCTCTGACCAGCATACTTGGATTCTTTTGCAGTTCAGTGGTAAATTGATTCACGCTATACAATGTACTACTCATAGAATGTAATGCTTGAGAGAAATTTTCAGAATTATTCGACAATGCCTGAGTCACTGCCGAAATATTTTTTAATGATGCCTTGATTGATTTCTGATTTTGCTCATCCAACACTTTTCCAATGCTAACACTTAACCGCTTAATTTGCTCCGCTACTTCTGGCAATGATTCACTTAATTGCGTTAAAAATGAGGGTTTGGATGGAATGATTGGCAATGGTTGTCCTGGCAACGCTAAAAGTGGTGGCGCATCTTCTGTTCCCGCTTTTAAATTGACATACACAACGCCGGTCACACCCTGCATATTCAAAACCGCATAGGTGCTTGTTGAAATGGGCGTGCCTTCTTCAATTGCCAAAATGATCTTCACTAATTTTGGCCTACTGGGATCTAGGTGAACCGATTTTACATATCCCACTTTTACGCCATTAAAACGCACAGGGCTTTCTACGGCTAAACCGGATACGTCTTCAGTCATATGCACCATGTAATTATGATATTTTTTGCCATGTGCAATCGTGCTCAACCAAATAATCATGATAACCAGGCAAAAACTAAGCGTAACTACAAAAATGCCAACGGCAGTATAATTTACTTTACTTTGCATCACTCACCTCTTTGCCGCGATGCCCGCTAAAATAATCTCGTATGGCGGGATGTTTATTTTCCTCGAGTTTTTCCATTGTTTGATCTGCCAGCACTTTTCCTTCACCTAAAAAAAGGACTCGATCAGGCACATAACGCAACGATTCCAGATCGTGTGTCACCATAACGAAAGTTAATCCTAAATTTTTGCGCATATCCAGTATTAATTCATCCAAATCGCTGGCACTTTTTGGATCTAATCCCGTGGTCGGTTCATCTAAAAAAATTAATTCGGGATCCAGTGCAATCGCACGCGCCAATGCGGCACGTTTTTTCATGCCGCCACTTAACTCAGCAGGATATTTAAAAGCCGCCTCTGGTTCCAATCCACTCAACCCAATTTTTAATCTCGCCAATTTTTTTTTAGCTTGTAATGATAGCGTGGAGTATTCATTTAACACATACATCACATTTTCAAAAACTGTCAACGAACTGAATAATGCGCCGCCTTGAAACATCACACTCCATCGTTTTTGCACAGATAATAATTGCGCTTCATTCGCGGTCATCACGTTAATACCAAAAACAGAAATAGCGCCGGAAGTCGGTGTCATTAATTGCAAAATACTGCGCAATAAAGTCGTTTTTCCACAACCACTGCCACCAATAATGGCAACAATTTCGCCTTGTTTTATCGAAAAATTAATATCTTGGTGGACCCATTTTCCACCGAGGTAATTTTTGAGATGTTGTACTTCTATGATTGATTCGGAGTTCATAATAATCCATGAGACGCGATAAGCTATGAGACGCGATAAACTATGAGACGCGATAAATCGCGTCTCTACAAATCCATCCAATTAAACAAAATAGAAAACAATCCATCCGCCAAAATAATCATAAATATCGCTTGCACAGCTGCTTTTGTTGTTCTTTCACCCACACTTTGTGCGCTACCTGATGCTTGCAATCCCTGATAACAACCAATACCTGCGATAATTAATGCAAATACCGGTGTTTTTACGAGACCCAAATAAAAATGTTTAATAGCGACTGTTTCTTTAAAACGCTCTAAAAATGCGTGAAAACCAATACCTATCATACTTTTTGAAATGATCATACTGCCAAAAACACCAAAAATATCACCCCACACGACAAGTAATGGCAATGCAATTAACAATCCTAATATCTTGGGCAACACCAAACGTTCAATTGGTGATAAACCCATTGTGCGTAGCGCGTCTACTTCTTCATTCACTTTCATGGTTCCAATTAAAGCTGCAAAAGATGTGCTGGTACGTCCTGCAATAATGACTGAGCAAATCAGTGGTGAAAATTCACGTAAAATCGATACGCCCGATAAATCGACGATATAAACATCGGCACCATACACTCGCAATTGCACACCCAATTGATAAGCAACCACCACGCCGATCAAAAGCATCATGACGGCAATAATCGGCAGTGCGCCATAACCGCCCACTTCAATTTCATAAATCATTGAGCGCAGTTGTAAACGAACGGGATTGGTGATCATTTCAAAAAGGCGCACAAATACTTCGCCTAAAAAAGCAAACGCGAACAACATATGTTGGTAATTTTCAACAGTACTTTTTCCAACGCGATAAAATAAATTATAATGTGGCGGCGTTAGCGCTACTTTTTCAATTTTTGCCGATTCATTCGCAACCACTTTCAAAACCGATTGAAATTTTTCCTGTAATCCAGAAATGGTGATGGCGGGATTTGTCTTTAATAATTTTTGCTGAAGGGAATAAAATAAAAATGCGCCTGCAGTATCCATTGCAGTAATTTTACTGGCATCAATCGTTTTTATTTTAGGGATTTTGTGATGAGCGCTGAACTGTTGGTACCATGCATCTGCATCATGCAGTTGGTTATTCAACCAGCTGCCCTTCAGCAGCATACTATCACCTGCGTTATTCAGCTCGATGGAGGCTGAGTCCTTGCGAAGCATGAGACGTCCTTGTAAACATGAATTCCGGATAAAAAACAATTATATCACAAGCAAAAATGAGGGGTGGACGATGGGATTCGAACCCACGACGACCAGAGTCACAGTCCGGGGCTCTACCAACTGAGCTACGTCCACCATGATACCTGTTTTGAATGTGCGCCCGACAGGACTCGAACCTGTTACCCCCGGCTTAGAAGGCCGGTGCTCTATCCGGATGAGCTACGGGCGCAGGTCGGTCCAGCAATTCTGAACACAGGAATTTCCATTTTTGGGTGATCTTGGATGATAATTTGATAAGAAAATGCTCACATACTGCGTGTATGCTCCGTTTTTCTTACCAAATTATCATTCAATCTCACCTCAAAACTGAAAATTCTCTTAGATTCTCATTTCGCGGAGAATTGCCGAGATCAGTCTTTACATTCAATAATCGGGGTAGAGGGATTCGAACTCTCGACATCCTGCTCCCAAAGCAGGCGCGCTACCAGACTGCGCTATACCCCGAAAGAAATGAATAATACGTTGCAGTAATGCACACGTCAACAAGAAAAATATTCAGGAAGATGTCATGTCGTTTTGATGTTGCTGCAGAAGATAGCCTCAATTGAAATCTTTAACACTACTCTATTTAACATAACATATCTCTCAACATAACATACCCCGTTTTTTTACGTTATACTAAGGCTAAAATACAAGGAAGGAGTATTGATTATGCAAGTAGAAACATTGCAGTACCTGCCAGAAACAGGTTGGTCAAAACCTGTTTTTCCTGATCTTGACTCCGAAAATACATTAATCTTTTTGTTTTGTGCGCCTCAATTTTTCAAAGACCCTACTCAGATTAAAGAACTTTCAAAACATTATCCAGAATCAAAAATAATCGGTTGCTCCACTGCTGGTGAAATTTATGGCCCCACTGTTTCAGATAATAGTATTTCCGTTGCTATTATTAAATTTGAAAAAACAACAATCAAATTAATTATAAGCACTGCAAATGACACGACAGAAAGTTTTAAAGCAGGAGAAGAAATTGCACAAAAATTAAATGGAGAAAAGTTAGCGGGTATTTTTGTTTTGTCAGAAGGATTAAAAATTAACGGATCTGAATTGGTAAAAGGCTTAAATTCGATTTGTCGTGATCAAGTTGTCATAACAGGTGGTTTAGCGGGTGACGGCGCTCGATTTAGAGAAACACAGATAATTGAAAATGGTAATTTCTATTCAGGCAAGGTGGTTTCAGTGGGATTTTACGGAGACCATATTCAATTGGGCCATGGATCTAAAGGCGGTTGGGATATTTTTGGTGTAGAGCGTCATATCACACGTTCAAAAAATAATATTCTATATGAGCTCGATGGAAAACCAGCTTTAGAATTATATAAAGAATATCTTGGTGATAAATCTACGGATTTACCTGCAAGCGGATTATTATTTCCATTAGCAATTCGAAAGGATGCTTCAGATACAAAGCGATTGGTGCGCACCATTCTCGGTATAGATGAAAAAGAAAGTGCCTTAATATTTGCAGGTGATATGCCACAAGGTTATTTAGCCCAATTAATGCGGGCTAATTTCGATCGTTTAATAACGGGCGCAACAGAGGCTGGAAAATTGGTGCTGGAATCAAATGGATTACTCAAAGAAAATACCGGACCTATTTTAATTGTTGCAGTGAGTTGTGTCGGTAGAAAATTATTATTGGGTGAACGCACAGAAGAAGAAACGGATAGCGTTTTAAATATATTTCCAAAGGACACAAAAATGGTGGGGTTTTATTCCTACGGTGAGTTATCACCTTACGCAAAAGGGAATTGTGATTTGCATAATCAAACCATGACATTAACATCTTTTTCTGAAAGAGAATAACCCTTGCAGTCTGTCACATATTCCGACTCCTTTTTGATACAAGTACATATTACATAAATATTTAACTTGTTTGTTTCTCTTTTAAATTTTAAACTTTTCTGCCCATTTTTCGATAATAGATACCATAATAACGGATAAGATAATGTCTAACACACTCTTGCTGGCAAAACAACTCATCAACATCGCATCTATCACACCCAACGATAATGGTTGTCAAAAATTATTAATTGACCGATTAGAAAAAATCGGTTTTCAGATCACATTATTAAATTCCAATGGCGTCAGTAATTTTTTTGCCATTCGCGGTCATGATGACAAAAAATGTTTTGCTTTTTCAGGTCACACAGATGTAGTGCCACCCGGTGATATCAGCGAATGGCATTCACCCCCTTTTGAAGCGACAATTCGCGATGAAAAATTATATGGTCGTGGTGCGGCTGACATGAAAACCGCACTCGCGGCAATGATTGTTGCCACCGAACGTTTTATAAAAAATCATCCTAATCACACAGGAAAAATAGGCTTTTTAATCACGAGTGATGAAGAAGGCAATGCATTAGATGGCACCAAAAAAATTGTCGAGTATTGTCAAAAAAATAATATGACGATTCATTATTGTTTGGTCGGTGAGGCCAGTAGCAATAAACAATTAGGCGATGTGATTAAAGTGGGTCGTCGTGGATCATTGCATGGTGAGCTCACCGTCTATGGAAAACAAGGGCATATTGCCTATCCCCACTTAGCAATTAATCCCATTCATCGCAGTTTTCAAGCATTGGATCACTTAACAAAAATAGAATGGGATCAAGGCAACGCATTATTTTCACCCACGAGTTTTCAAATTTATAATATTAATGCTGATACCGGCGCAAATAATATTATTCCCGGTTCATTAACGGCGCGTTTTAATTTTCGTTATTGTCCTGAAAGCACGGCAGAATCGTTACAAAAACGCACGGCGCAAGTGTTTGATGATCATCAATTGCAATATACGATTCATTGGAATGACTCTAGTCAACCATTTCACAGCAAGGAAGGTTTATTAACAAAAGCATGCTGTGAAGCGATAGAGAACTTATGTAACATTACAACAGTACCCAATACCACGGGCGGCACATCCGATGGCAGATTTATTGCGCCGATGGGCACTGAAGTTGTTGAGCTTGGTTTGCGTAATGAAAGCATTCATCACGTCGATGAAAATACAGATCTGGATGATTTGGAAAAATTAACGGATTTGTATGAAAATATATTGGAAAGAATGATTATATAAACTTGATTTCGCAGTTTTTTGTCATTGCTTACAAAAATCAAAGAATCACTGAGCGTAACGTTTCTGCTGGCTATATAGTTCAGAAGCCGAGCGTTAGCGAATGCGAAAGGTTGGTCGAAGAGTGATTGTTTTACAGGCTTTCGCATTCGCTAACGCTCGGCTTCTAAACTATATGACAAAAACGAGCGGTGGCGTAGTTGGTTTATTTTCAAATAACACTCCAAAGGATATGCATGGATTCTTTTTTACGATCATTATCTCACTCTTTAGATCAATTAAGAGCGCATCTACCTCTCACTGTTGGCTTTATCGCATTATTATTTGCCATTCAAATCATCAATTTTATCCTGCGATACCGTTTAAATATTTTAGGTATCTGGCCCAGAAAAATGTTTGGCTGGATCGGAATCCCCTTTTCGCCCTTTTTACATGGCAATTTATCACATTTAATTTTTAACATGGTGCCGCTGTTTATTTTTTCTAATTTAATTTTATTGCAGGGTGAAAAAATATTTTTTAAAGTATCGGTGATTATTATTATTTTATCGGGATTGCTGATTTGGGCTTTTGCGCGCAAAGGTATACACATCGGCGCGAGCAGTTTAATCATGGGTTATTTGGGATTTATTTTAATCGGTATTTATCATAAGCCGAATTATCAATCAGTCATTGTCGGCATTGCCTGTATTTATTATTTTGCAGGACTCTTTTCAAGTTTGCTGCCGCAAAAAGATAAGCAAATTTCGTGGGAAGGCCATTTATTTGGATTTATTGCTGGTGTTGTGGCAGCGTTTTTGTAAGAAATGGTGCCACGTTTCACGCGCACCCTACCGGGCTGAAGTATCCCCATAAATTTTGAATTGTCGTGAACTTCGTAGAGACGTCGATTTATCGCGTCTCAAATCTCAGAATTACCTCGCCGTATAGTCAATAATACTTACTCAGATGTCAGCGCATTTACAAACACCGATGATAATCATGCATTTGAGACGCGATAAATCGACGTCTCTACGAAAGACTGAATCGCGTCTTTACAACAATGATATTAATTCAAGTGGTTATAAAAGGATGTGCGTTTTGTAGTGAGCCTAACATCCAGCACAATGAGTGTTTTTTTTCATTCTATTCCGTATACTGAACGCCATGAAAACACCGCAAAACACCAAAATTATCGTCGGATTATCCGGCGGCGTAGATTCTGCAGTCACTGCTCTTTTGTTGAAAGAACAAGGCTACGATGTCTCTGGCATTTATATGCAAAACTGGATGGCGGAAAAAGACGATCCTTATTGCAGTGCCGAACAGGACATGACGGATGCAAAAAATGTATGCGATCATTTACACATTCCGTTTCACATCGTGAATTTTTCAAAAGACTATTGGGATAATGTTTTTCAATATTGTCTGGATGAATTTGTCGCGGGTCGCACACCGAATCCCGATATCTGGTGCAATCAATTTATTAAATTTGATGTGTTTTTAAAACATGCATTAAATCTCGGCGCAGATTTTTTGGCGACTGGGCATTATGTTCGCCATCATATTCAAAAGCATAATCATCAATTATTAAAAGCAAAAGATAAGAATAAAGATCAAAGTTATTTTTTATATACACTAACACAAGAAAAATTATCGCGCGTATTATTTCCGTTAGGTGAATTAACAAAGCCACAAGTGCGCGAAATTGCCTTAAAAGCAGGTCTTTTAAACGCCAAGAAAAAAGACAGCACTGGCATTTGTTTTATTGGCGAGCGAAAATTCAAAACATTTTTGCAGGATTTTATTTTAGCAAAACCTGGATTAATAAAAACACCCGATGGAAAAACCATTGGAAAACATGATGGATTGATGTTTTATACTTTAGGACAAAGAAAAGGTTTGAATATTGGCGGTATAAAAAATACCGATGAATCCGCTTGGTATGTCGTTAACAAAGATATCCCGAATAATATTTTAATTGTCGCGCAAGGACATGACCACCCGTTATTATTTTTATCGGAATTAACCTGCGAAAAAATACATTGGATTGCAAACAAGCTACCTCAAAATTTATCGTGCACCGCAAAAATTCGTTACCGCCAAAATGATCAACCCTGCACCATTCAATTATTAGAAAATAATACCGCGCACGTTATTTTCAATGAGCCTCAACGCGCCATCACACCGGGGCAGTCTATCGTGTTTTATGATGGTGAGGTTTGTTTGGGTGGCGCGATGATTCGTTGAAAAATGTGTATACATAGTATATACTTTAATTATCCTCACACTTTTTTCAAAACACGGGGTTAATTCCATGAAAATCCACGCTAAAATTCAAAAATGGGGAAATAGCCTTGGTTTGCGCATTTCAGGCCCCCTAAAAACCATTCCAAAATTTGAGGAAAATATGCAAGTTACTGTCGATGTCACTTCAGGCGGGATTTATGTGTACCCCCAAAAAAAATTAACGGCACGAGATATTTTGCCGTTTACCTTAGAGGAATTATTAGCGGATGTGGACGAAGAAACGGTTCGCAGATATCACGATCTACTGCCAAAACTGCTACCCAAGGAATATGACGTATGAAAAAACATTATATTCCTGATCAAAACGATATTATTTGGCTTGATTTTGAACCCGTAAAAGGCAAAGAAATAGGAAAATATCGACCCGCTCTCGTTTTATCTCCCAAAAAATACAATCAAATGTTTGATCTTGTCATCTGCTGTCCAATCAGCACCAGCATTCGAAAGCAATTATTGGAAGTGCCTGTCAATAATTTAGAACAAACATCTGTTGTTGTTACCACTATGATTCAAACAGTCTCATGGACAGATCGAAAAATGAAATTTATTACACACGCTGAAGACGGCGTTATGACAGCGGTACTGCAACGCATTATTCCCCTGATCGGCGCTGACAAAATAGTATTGGAAGCTGGGCTCAAATAATTCCATTGACACTAGCAAGGTATTTCTCTAGATTTTAAAGTGAAGGATTTAATGACTAATAACAAAGGATTGATATTATGTCTCGTCATTCGCCAACAGAAGAAGAAAGAAGAGAACAGAGAGAACAGTTTGAAGCCAACGAATCAACATTCAGAGAAGAGAGAATAAAACGCGAAAATTTCGTTAGGAAAAATTTGATACTAGTAGACCATCCAGCGCAATTAGCAGAGGCAGCAGCAGCTCAAGCTATACGAGAAGAAAGTGAAAGACAGGCAGCAGCAGCAGCTCAAGCTATACGAGAAGAAAGTGAAAGACAGGAAGCAGCAGCTCAAGTTACAGCAGTTCAGGCTCAAAGAGAAGAAACAGTAGTAACAACAAAGACACAAACGCCGACAGGCAGTCCGACGGCGAGCAATCGGAATCGTCTGATGTCTGCTCCTGTACCTGCCGCATCCACACCTACATCTAAGCCGACCATTGGATCAAGACCCGAAAAAGAAGAAGTACGCGGCTGCTGCGGGTGGCGGCCCTTCATGTGACACCAGACAATCTCGCAGGCGAGCCATATCGCCTGCGCTCTGGAATATACCCGCATTTCTCGCTAGAATCTGCTGTTTTTCTGCGAGCCTATCATGCACATTAATCCATTCCATCCCCCACTTCCTAAAGATCATGATAATCAAGTGATATGGGAAGGATTATCAGGCGCTGCGATCAGTTTAAGTATCGCGAGTTTAGCGCAAGCACAACACAAACCGATCGTGGTCATAACAACGGATGTACACGCCGCAGAAAAATGTTTTCAAGAATTACAGTTTTTTTTAGCAAACACGAGCACGCCCATTTATTTTTTCCCTGATCGCGAAACGTTACCCTATGATCATTTTTCACCGCATGAAGATTTAACGTCAGAACGATTACATATTCTGTCGCAATTGCCCCATTTAAAAAATGGCATTGTCATCACCGCACTTTCAACATTGATGCATCGCTTGCCGCCGCCTGCATTTATAACCGGGCATCGATTTGATTGGAAAATAGGTAATCATTTAAACCTATCATCAATTCAAAAAGAATTAATTGAAGCGGGTTATCGTCATGTCGAACAAGTGATTCAACATGGTGAATTTGCCGTGCGTGGTGCGATCATTGATATTTTTCCGATGGGTAGTGAAATACCTTTTCGTATTGAATTATTTGATAACGAGATTGAAAGCATTCGCACGTTTGACATCGACACACAAAAATCCATTGAAAAAACAGAATCGATTCAATTATTGCCTGCGCATGAATATCCACTCACACAAGATGCTATTACGTATTTTCGAACACAATGGCGCGCGAAATTTCCCGGCAATCCTGCGGAATCACCGGTATATCAGCATATTTCAAAAGCGCAACCGATCGGTGGTATTGAATATTATTTACCGTTATTTTACGAACATTGCGCGACATTTTTTGATTATTGTCCCGTTGATACTACATTCCTCGGATCTCAAAAAAATTATGAACAAGCCAATACATTTTGGAATGAAGTTAAAACGCGGTATGCGCAATTAAATGTTGATACAACACGCCCGCTTTGTGAACCTGAAGCAGTATTTATTCCAGTGCCAGAAGTTTTTTCAAAATTAAAATCTTTTACGCAAATTAAAATTGAAACTGAAGCGGGGAGACGCGAGAAATATAATCTTCACGAAGATCTCACCGTTGACCATCGCGCCAAAAATCCGATTGAGAATTTACAAAAATTTATCGCATCACAATCAGGAAAAATATTAATTTGTGCTGAATCCACGGGGCGTCGTGAAATTATTTTGGATTTATTAAAACGACATCATGTGGATATTGCGTTAACGGAAAACTGGGAAACATTTATAAATAGCGATGACAAAATAGCATTAACTATCGCACCGATCAGCGACGCATTATATTCAAGCGAAATCATTATTATCACGGAAACACAATTATTTGGTCACACGCACATTCCCACGCGCCGCACAAAAAAACGCGCACAAGATCCTGATACGATTATTCGCAGCTTAGTGGAATTGCAAACCGGTTCACCCGTTGTGCACATTGATCATGGTGTCGGAAAATATATTGGTCTTGAAAAAATCGTAACCGATGGTATTGAATCAGAATATGTCACCCTTGAATATGCCGATAAAGACCGCGTTTATGTGCCAATTAATGCGTTACATGTGATTAGTCGTTACGCCACATCGCATAGCGATAATGTGGTGCTTAATAAATTGGGCACCAACCATTGGGAAAAAGCCAAACAAAAAGCAGCCAAACAAATTCGTGATGTGGCTGCAGAATTATTAAAAATTTATGCAGAACGTGAAGCGTCTACTGGCTTTGCGTTTCCAAAACCGAATGAGGATTACTTTGCTTTTCGAAATGCATTTCCCTTCGAAGAAACCATTGATCAGCGCACAGCGATTGATGCTGTTATTACCGATATGACAAAAACAAAATGCATGGATCGATTGGTGTGTGGTGATGTGGGTTTTGGAAAAACAGAAGTGGCAATGCAAGCCGCATTTTTAGCGGTTATGGGTGGCAAACAAGTGGTTGTCCTCGTCCCTACAACATTGCTGGCCAATCAACATGCACAAAATTTTCAAGATCGATTTTCAGATTTCCCTATAAAAATAGGGGTTTTATCACGTTTACAGTCAACCAAAAATCAAAACGAAACCATAGAAAAATTAAAAACAGGCCAACTGGATATTGTTATCGGCACACACCGTTTGCTCAACAATCAAATACACTATAAAGATTTGGGATTATTAATTGTTGATGAAGAACATCGCTTTGGTGTGGCGCAAAAAGAAAAAATGAAAACGTTGCGCGCACATATTGATATTTTAACATTAACGGCAACGCCTATTCCGCGCACACTGAATTTATCCATGACAGGTATGCGCGATTTATCGATCATTGCAACACCACCGCTGCGACGATTATCGATTAAAACATTTGTCCATGAATTTGATCCTGTATTAATTCGTGAAGCCATTTTGCGTGAAACGATGCGCGGTGGTCAGGTGTATTTTCTGCATAATGACGTTGATAACATGCCCACCATGATTGAAAAATTACGTGAGATTGTGCCTGAAGCGACATTCACCTTTGCACACGGACAAATGCCTGAAAAAGCGCTTGAAAAAACAATGGCGGATTTTTATCATCAGCGTTTTCAAGTATTGGTTGCATCAACGATTATTGAATCTGGTATTGATATTCCCTCTGCTAATACGATTATTATTAACAATGCGAATCAATTTGGATTAGCACAACTGCATCAAATTCGCGGACGTGTGGGACGTTCACATCACCAAGCGTATGCGTATTTATTGGTTCGTAATAAAAAAGCATTAACAGCTGATGCGCAAAGACGATTGGATGCGATTTCTGAATTAGAAGATTTGGGCGTGGGTTTTCAGTTAGCGACACATGATTTAGAAATTCGCGGTGCGGGTGAATTGCTCGGTGAATCACAAAGTGGTCATATGGAAGCGATTGGATTTTCGCTGTATATGGAGTTACTCGATGAAACAGTTAAGGCTTTAAAATCAGGTAAAACACCGCCTGATACGTTTGCAAAAGACAAAGGTCCTGAGATTGATTTACATATTTGTGCGCTATTTCCCGAAAATTATATTCATGATGTGCATGCGCGTTTGACATTATACAAACGATTATCAACCTGCGACAACGCAGACGCCATTCAAACTATGAAATCAGAAATTATTGATCGCTTTGGATTATTACCAGAACCTGCGCAACATTTATTTGATTGTGCGCACATAAAAATTCGTGCGAAAAAATTGGGTGTACATAAAATCGATGTAAATAAATTGTTTGGTTATATTCAATTTAATGACAAACCCAATATTAATCCCGCCATTATTATCGAGCTCATCCAGAAGCAACATAAAACATATCAATTGATGGGTAAAAATACGTTGCGATTTAAAACGGTGTCTGATAAACCGGAAGTGCGTATTCAGATGATAGATGAGTTATTGCGGAGATTTGAGTAACTCAGGTTTGCTGCAAAACGCACACCCTGCCGGGTGTGCTTCTGTAGATCTTCGTATAAGCACGGTGCCGAGTCGAAGCGCTACGGAAGCACACCCGGCAGGGTGTGCGTGGTTTAATGCTCCGTTTCCGACAACGATTTATTCTTCATCTCCGGCAACAGCATCGTCACAAAAATGCCGAGAAACGAGACAATGCCCATCACACCCATCATCGAATAAACACCGATTTTTTTTAGCAAAAACGGCAATACAAATACGCCCAAAAACGCACCCACTTTTCCAACCGCAGCAGAGATACCATGCGCACGTGCACGAATACTCGCAGGATAAATTTCCGAAGGAATTAAAAACGTCGTTGTGTTAGGTCCAAAATTTGAAAAGAAAAAGCTCACGCCAAACAATCCGATTAACAAGGGAATTAAATGTTCTAAATTAGGAATGAGAGCAATCAACCCATACGTCAACGCCATCATAAAAAACCCCAAATATTGCAGCGGTTTTCGCCCTATTTTATCGACATATTTTGCCGCCAAGGCATAACCAGGCACTGCAAATATTAAAAATATAAACCCAGCAATTAATGTGTGCGCTAACAAAGAAGCGTTCGGATGAATCGCATTGATAATCATCACCGATGAAACCGCGTTGCCATAAAACGCAATATCAAATAAAAACCACGCACCTGCTGTGCCTAATAAATATAAAAACCATTTCTTGGTCAACAATGAAGGATGGTTGGGTTGTTTGTCATATGCACTTACACCTTCTTTTGGTAATGCGATATCACGCACGACACGACTTACCTCAATAGGGGCTGATTGTTTGCTTTGCACATAATGTGCCGATTCTTGAATATTACGGCGCAAATAAAAAACAGATGCCGCAGGAATGGCACCCAAACCTAACAAAATCCGCCAAATAATTGCATGTGGGATATGCGTTGCCAATAACAAAGATGCCAAAAAGGGGCCCGCCACAAATCCCACCGCTTGCATCGCAAATACCAATAACACCAAAAATCCACGATTTTTACGGGTTGAATTTTCACTCATCACAACGGCACTCGACGGATAATCGCCGCCAATACCAAATCCAACAATCACGCGTGAAATTAATAAAAAAACAAAATTCGTGGCAAACGCCGACAATATCGCGCCAAAAAATAAAATTAACACTTCAAAACCGTATAACTTTTTACGGCCATAACGATCCGAGAAAAAGCTAAAACACAATGCGCCTAATGCGGCGGCTGCTAATGCTGAGCCATTTAATAGCGCAATATCAAATGTTGAGAAATGCCATATCGGCCCCAAAATACTGGTGACGATACCGATCACAAAAAGATCATAAGCATCTGTAAAAAATCCAATGCCCGCTGTTAAAACCATTTTTGCATGGAACTTGCTTAATTTAACTTCTTCGACATTTACTACAGCAGAATTATTCATCAGTGACTCTTTTGATTTTTGCGACAGCAGAGTATAGCAAAATAATGTGACAGTTTTGTGACAGACGACAAAATAATTTGATACTATGGCGTTCGTTTGGGCCGTTAGCTCAGTTGGTAGAGCAGCTGACTCTTAATCAGTAGGTCCACGGTTCGATCCCGTGACGGCCCAATGGTTTTACGGTGTTATGATCTTTTTTGTGCAAAAATAGCCAAAATGGACCATTTTAGATTGTCATGCTCTCGGCCACGCACGCATTACAACATCTGCAACCGTGGCCAACGGGATCGCAAAAAACACACCCCAAAATCCCCAAATGCCGCCAAAAACGAGCACGGATAAAATAATCACGATAGGATGTAAATCCATGGTTTCTGAAAATAATACCGGCATCAGCACATTCGCATCCAGCATAATAATCACGCCGTAAGCAATAATTAAATACAATGCATGCACAGATGTCCCCCACTGCATTAATGCGATAACAACCACGGGGATTGTGACAACCACAGCACCAATGTATGGAATAACTACTGAGACACCGACAAGCACGCCTAACAATACAGCATATTGCATACCCAAAATTGAAAATGTAACGGCGCTCACAAAACCCACCACCACCACTTCGATCACGCGACCGCGCACATAACAACCAATTTTTTTATTCACTTCTTGCCAGACATTCGACACCAAACTGCGGTTTTTCGGCAGAAATTGCGCAAACCAATGCGCAATCAGATCATGGTCTTTTAAAAAGAAAAACAGCAATAACGGCACTAAAATAAAATATAAAACAATCGTGATTAAATTGGGAATAAACATCCAAAGATATTTTAAGGTAATTTGTCCGAGACGAGAAAATTCATTTTGCACAAATGATAGGGATTGCTGAAAACGCGGGTCTGAAAAAACCGCGGGATAACGCTGCATCAATGTTGTTACCCATTTATCCCCATGTGTAAATGCGTTGGGAAATTCCCCCACTAAATTCTGCAATTGATGCACAATAACGGGTAATAACCACACTAACGAAAAAATAACCAACCCTATAAATACCACAAACACAATTCCAACCGCCAAAAAATGCGGAAATTTCCAACGTTGCAATTGACGCACCACAGATTGTAATAAATAAGCGAGCACGATACTAATCAACACCGGCATGAAAAAATGCCCGAAAAACTCCAGAAATAACAGAACAAACAACACAGTAAAAAATAAACCGACCGCCGCAGGATCGGAAAAATTTCTTTGTGCCCAATTTGAAATGGATGCTAGTAATGGATTGGGTTTTCGAAAATGCATAAGATTCACCTAAAAGGAGAATAGTTGTATTATTTTAATATGAATTGTTTGAAGATAGCTATCCGTATTTCGTGTAATATTTACTCATGAGAAACCTATTCCATGTTCTGAAATTGGTATTATTGTGCAGTATTGTCGCTTTGCTCTGTGCATGCGCCGGTGCCCGCCCTGATATTGCCATTCCTAATCAATTACCACAATCATTGCAACTCACATACCGTCCACAAGTCGCGCTGGTGTTAGGCGCGGGCGGTGCACGCGGTTTTGCGCACGCAGGCGCTGTTCTTGTGCTGCAAAATGCGGGTATTCCCATTAATTTAATTGTGGGTACCAGTGTGGGTAGTTTTTATGGTGCATTATTGGCAGACAGTGGCAATGCAAAAATCGCCGCTAAAATCATGCTGTCAGCCTCATTTTGGGATATCGCAGATATCGCCAATCTACCCAGCCTTCAAGGTGAAATTCAGGGTTATCGCTATCAAAAATTTTTATTACATCACATGCATGCACGATGGTTTGATCAATTGAAAATTCCGTTGGTGGTGGTTGCATCCAATCTACATACGGGGAAAAAATTTGTTATTTCAAGCGGGCCGATTGCACCGGCAGCAGAAGCATCTTCTGCGATTCCTGGCGCTGTAAAACCAGCCTATTTGTATGGTCATATGCTGGTTGATGGCGGTGTAACCGACCCTGTTCCCGTAGATATCGCAGAGCAATATCATCCTAAAGTCATTATTGCGATTAATCTTGCGCAACAATTATCAAAAAAAATGCCGTGGTCTGCATTGGGTATTTTCGATAGAAGTTATCAGATTGCGTGGTTAACCTTGTCGCGCAAATCAGAGCATGGTGCTGATATCGTTATTCGCCCCAAAGTAGGCAATGTCGGCGCATTTGATGTGGATCAAAAATATCAATTATTTTATCAGGGTGAAATTGCGGCATACAAAGAATTGCCGGAAATTAAGCGTATTCTGCGCGAAAAGCATATTGCGCTGTTAAATCGCGCTTGCTAACGCAAGTGCTTCTAAAGTATGTCACTAGCATGTACGTGTTGATAGTTTGTGCCAATGGTAAAGTTTAGAAGCACTTGCGTTAGCAAGCGCGATAAATCAAAACAACACCCAGCGGCACAAGCAACATCAACGCATTATCATCAATCCATTTTAATGTGGGCCATTCAACCGCAACGGTGATAGGCGCAATAACCATTCCTAACCATAACGGAAAATGATAAAACCACGCACAGAAAATCCAAATCATCAATGCCGCCAAAATTCCCGCGGCAATAATTATTTTTTTATGCATATGATGCAAACGCATCTCGCCCACGAGCGGATCGACGAACGCGCATGTTGCCACAATCGGTATTGACATCGACATCGATGGTGAAAACAACAACAGCAAACCCATCGCTAACATCGTCCAGGCAAATGCTGAAATATGTGTTGCTTCATGCAAACGTTGACCGAATAAAACCAAGCGCATACGGATACGCAATTTTTCAAATAAAAAAACAAAGAAAATAAAAGCCAGAACGATTAAATGCAGAATTTTAATGGGAATGTGAGGAATAAGAAAATAATAATATAAAAAGGGAATTGCGAGCATGGCAATATGAAAAATGCGGCGGGCGATGTGTGCGATCGTGCCGCCGTGTGTGAGATGTTTTTCCATCAATGACGCATTAATCTGCGTAAATTACGCGATTTTGGATAGCTGGCTTGAAATATTGCCAGCGTATTATTCGCCATTTGTGTCAAGCCTAATTTACGATACGATCTCACCATCAAAGTTAATGCAGGAATCACATAAGGCGAACGATCGTAATGCAAAACCACGTCTTTCGCGCGATTCGCGCTAGCAACATACGCTTTGTGTTCATAATAAAATTTCGCAATACCCACTTCTTTTTCAGCGTATAAATTACGAATATAACGCATACGTGCAATCGCATCCGGCACGTAAGGACTTTGCGGAAATGTTTCTACCAATTGGTTAAACGATAAATACGCATTTTTTAAATATGACAAATCACGTGGCGCAGGATTAACGCCCGCCTTGCGTTGCATCCAAGAAAAGCCTTGTTTAAAGGCAATAACGCCTTTCATGTAATACGCGTAATCTGAATAATTGCCACGAGGATACACACTCAAATAACGATCAGCAGCTGCTTGCGCTTCGTCCGCACTGTCATTTTCATAATATGCATAGACCAAATTAATTAAACCTTTTTCAGCGTATGCGCCGAAAGGATATAACGCATTTAAAGCTTCTAATTTTTTAACTGCTGCATTGGGATGACCATGTATCAAATCTTTTTTCGAAGAATGATACAACTCTGACGCTGTTTGATTGCGATAGGTAGCAAATGAATCATGTATTTTATTGCTTGAGCAAGCGGATAACAAAACAGCTAACAACGATACGAGTAAAATTTTTCTCATGGGATTCTCAAATGTCCTGACAATGAATTCTGCCGGCATTATATATTCACCCTTTCAGATAAGAAAGTGATATTATTCGCAACCTATGAAAACAATCATCTTGCATAATAAAATTACTGAAGCGCAACTCAACCAAAGATTGGATGCCGCACTCGCGCAATTATTCCCCGATTATTCACGCAATCAAATTCAACAATGGATTCGTGAAGGATATGTTCGGCTCGATGATAAAATCATTCAAAAACCACGTCACGCCGTTATTGCTAATCAAATCGTCACCATTGAAGCGCATTTGCCTGAAAATAAGGCATGGGAAGCTCAATCCATACCGTTGACGATTGTCTATGAAGACGACGCGATCATGGTGATTAATAAACCAGTTGGATTAATTGTACATCCCGGCGCTGGTAATCCTGATCACACATTGGTGAATGCCTTGCTGCACTATTTGCCGGAATTATCGATGATTCCGCGCGCAGGGATCGTGCATCGCTTGGATAAAGATACGTCGGGATTGCTCGTGATTGCCAAAACGCTATCGACGCACAATCGACTCATTAAACAGATGCAGGCGCGTGACATACACCGTGAATATCGCGCATTGGTGCAAGGTCATATGATTTCAGGCGGCACGATTGATTTGCCGATGGGACGTCATCCGACATTGCGTACCAAAATGGCGGTGCGCGATTCTGGAAAAGAAGCCATCACACATTACCGTGTTTTAGAGCATTTTCCGGAGCATACATTGTTAACCGTGGTACTCGATACCGGTCGCACCCACCAAATTCGCGTGCATTTAGCCCATATAAATTACCCGCTGGTGGGCGATCCAGTCTATGGAAAACGCGGGCAATATCAATACCCTAAGCTTTCCCTTGAAGCGCAAACTGCCTTAAAAAACTTCACACACCAAGCGTTACACGCCTATAAACTGGGGTTGAATCATCCAGTCACAAAAGAACCGCTGGAATGGACGGCGCCATTACCTAAGGATTTTGAGGGTTTGATTGCTGCTTTGCGGAAAGATAGCAACCCCAGCTAAGTGAGTTACACGCAAAATACGTATATAATCATACTTTATACAGGGATATACTCTTCAAACTGTATTGTATGAGGCTTTATGACAAAAATATTCGTGTTTATAGCATTGTTCATTCCCGCACTATGCTTAGCGCATTTACCAACCACGCAAGAAAACGCTAGTAACACCATTGCACCCATGCTCGACAAAGTCACGCCTGCGGTTGTGAATGTGTATGTCAGCGAAGTAAAATTAACAAAATTAAACGAATTGATTCAAACCCCTGACGACATCACAAAAATCCCCGTAAAAAGTTATGCTGTAGGATCTGGTGTTATTTTTGATGCGGCAAAAGGCTTAATTGTGACGAACGCGCACGTCATTGCAAATCAAAAAATCATTATCGTGACATTGAAAAATGGACAACGGTATTTCGCAAAATTAATTGCCAAAGACAAAGATTATGACATTGCCATTTTACATATCGATGCGAAAAATTTAACCGCATTGCCATTCGCCAATTCAGATAATCTCAAAGTCGGTGATTTTGTCACTGCGATCGGTAGCCCGTATGGTTTGGCACAAACGGTGACGTCCGGTGTTATCAGCGCATTAAATCGCACACATCCGAAAATCGAAAGCGATCAGAGTTTTATTCAAACCGATGCACCGATTAATCCTGGTAATTCAGGGGGTGCTTTGGTGGATATGAAAGGCGATTTAATTGGGATTAACACGGCCATGGTTGCTCCTACGGATGGCAGTATTGGGCTTGGTTTTTCTATCCCCAGCAACATGGTACATAGCGTTATCGAACAATTATTAAAATATGGCAAAGTGGAACGCGGCGTTTTAGGTGTTGTCGTGCAAAATATCACGCCTGGATTAACCGATGCGCTTCATTTAAAAAATGATAAAGGCGCGATCATTTCACAAGTAATGCCCAATACACCTGCTGCAGCCGCGGGATTAAAACCCGAAGATGTGATTACTGAAATTGATCAACACCCAGTGGATGGTGCCGCGCAATTGCGAAACACGATGGGATTGATTCACCCAGGCACAGCTGTGAAAATTACTTATGAGCGCGGCACACAAACCAATACGGTGAACGCAACAGTGGCTGATCCAAAATCGATACAGCCCGCAGTAACAAATTATTTTTCAGGGTTACGCTTACAAGATTTTCATGAATTGGAAGCCGACGGCACGCAATTAAACGGCGTGATTGTAATAAATATGTCTGACAATAGTGAGGGCGCACTCGCGGGATTAATGCCAGGAGATGTTATTACAACCATCAATGCAACTCCCATTACTTCCATTGAAGCACTGCAAAAAGCGATTGCCAATCAAACAAACCCACTATTATTGAATGTTGCGCGCGCAGATGAAAATGTGTATTTGGTGTTAGAGAAATAGTGACGCTGACACTGTCACTTTATTTAGGTTATAACCATGAAAAAAAAATCGATCATCATTGCAATCATTTTATTATTAATCATTACTACCATTTTCTTCGCACACCACCACAAAAAACAAAGCACACCCAAAAAAACACCCGCAATCCCCGTGCGCGTTCAAAACCCCATGCAACAATCTCTTCCGGTCACAGCAAACGCAACGGGTTATTTGGTCGCGCAAAAAAGCACAACCATCACACCCCGCGCACCTGGCTACATTCAATCCATTGCATTTCACGAAGGTGATGTTATTCAATCTGGGCAAGTTTTATTTCAACTCGATAATCAAGCACAAAAAGAAGCACTCACCGCAGCAAAAGCCGCTTATGGCTTAAGCAAATTACAATTCGAGCGCGATCAAAAATTCTTAAAAAAAGGATTTATCACGCAGGATATGTATTACAGCGCAAAGGTCACCTTAAAACAAAATCAAGCGGCGCTTGAAACTGCGCAGATCAATCTTTCTGATCGCACCATCACAGCACCGTTTGCTGGTACTACCGGTAGCATTAAAACCAGCCTGGGAGATTATGTTAATCCAGGCGCCGTTCTCACGACACTCGTCGACAATAAACATTTACGCGTAGAGTATGCCCTGCCCGTTAAAAATTTAAATCAATTAAAAATAAATCAAGCGGTCAGTATTAGTGATGCCACTCAAAAAAATAAAATTACTGCGATCGTTTCATATATTTCACCGCAAGTCGCACAATCATCACAAACAATTTCTGTGCATGCGCGCATTGATAATTCAGCGCAATTATTTAAACCTGGTGAATATGTGACGATCACACAAAATTTGGGGTTGCAAAAAAATTCGTTATTATTACCCGAACAAAGTGTGCTTGCCTCAATCAATGGTTATTCCGTTTTTGTGGTAAAAAATAATAAAGCCGTTCGTGTGCCTGTCACCATTGGTAATCGCATCAATGGCAACGTTGTGATTACAAAAGGATTAACTGCCAAAGATGATGTAATTGTTGCAGGAGAAAATGAGGTGAAAAATGGTCAACCCGTAGAGACGCGATTCATCGCGTCTCCAAGCGTTATCGCGTCTCCAAGCGTTATCGCGTCTCCGAGCAAGGCGCATTAACATGAAGCTCCCCACCTTCTGCATCCAACGCCCCGTTTTTGCAACAGTCCTCAGTTTAATTCTCGTTATGATCGGCATCATGGGTTATCAACAACTCGAAACGCGTTTTTTTCCTCGTTTTGCCGCTAATCGCGTACTTATTTCTACAGACTATGCGGGCGCAAGTGCCAATTTAATTGAAAGCAGTATTACCACACCCTTGGAAAAAGCCATCAGCGGTATTAACGGCATTGACTACGTCACTTCTGACAGCAGCCAAGGCAATAGCGCAATCACGGTGATGCTAAAATCAGGCGTTAATACTTATAACGTCACGAATAAAATTCGTAATCAAGTTGCGATTGCAGCGTCATCGCTGCCCAACACCATTTCCTCGCCGATTGTGCGAACCGGTTACAGCAGCATGGATTTAATGGATGTTGGATTTACAACAGACAATGGATCATTAAAGAATTTACGAGATTATCTCGATCGTTTTGTGATTAATCGCATTGAAGAACAACCCGGTATTGCAACGATAAATGTGCTTGGCGCAAATAAATATGCATTGCGTATTACATTACACCCCAGTCAAATGACAGCGCGTCAAATCAATTTCGCTGACGTACAACAAGCGATTCAAAATAACAATTTACAATTACCCGCAGGATCCATTCAAACGCCGAACATGGATTTTCCGATTACCGCAAAAACAACGCTGCATACCGCAAAACAATTTGGTGATGTGGTTATTAAAAATGATCACGGGCAGTTAATTCGTTTAAAAGACATTGCAAGCATTAAATTAGGAAGTGCAACCACCGCCAAATCATTTATACATATCAATGGAAAAGCCGGCATCTTATTAACCATTTTCAATACCGATGAAGCAAATCCAATTGATGCCGCAAAGCATGTGCGTGAATTGCTCAAAAGAATTTCCACGCAATTGCCGAAAAATATTCACTACACTATTACATTCGATCAATCTACTTTTATGAATGCCAGTATCTCAGAAGTCTATAAATCAATTGGCATCAGTATTATTTTTGTTGCATTAATTATTTTCTTATCGCTCGGAAAAATTCGTTCTTCATTCATTCCGATTGTGACGATTCCCATTTGTTTATTAGCCACCATGGGATTTATGTATTTTGTGGGATTTAGCATCAATATGATCACCTTGCTCGCTATTGTTTTATCGATTGGGCTGATCGTCGATGATGCCATTGTAGTGCTTGAAAATATTCATCGACACATGGAAAAAGGATTGTCGCGCATGGAGGCTGCATTAAAAGGCAGTCAAGAAATTGCAACGCCCGTGATCGCCATGACATTAACACTGGCAGCAGTCTATGCGCCGATTGGTTTAATTAAAGGAATGGTCGCACATATTTTTTCCTCATTTGCATTTACGCTGGCTATTGCAGTGATTATCTCCGGGTTTGTTGCATTAACACTGTCTCCCATGTTGTGCTCAAAATTCCTCGTACACGATACAACATCGCAAAATAAATTTAATCAACGCATCGAATCTTTTTTTCATCGACTCACCGCATTTTATCAAATGTTATTATCGCATGTATTATTGCACCGCTTAAAAATTATTATTGTGACACTGATCTTGGCTATTACAGGATTTTATATAGCAAGCACGTTGCAAAAAACATTTATGCCGAAAGAAGATATGGGATTTGTCATTACTGCTTTAACCGCACCTCCCGGTGGTAATAACCAAATAGCGCAAACGCAATTACAACAATTAAATGGTTTGCTGCAAAAAAATCCTGCTGTAAATACCAACGTGTCGCTCTCATTTGAACCCGTGGGAACACAGAATAATGACATGCTTTTTTCAACCCTAAAAAATTACAACCAACGCACACAAACAGCTGATCAAATAGCAGCGAGCTTGAGTGCGGAATATAAAAAAATTCCGGGATTAAACGCAATTTCATTTGCACCAGCCTTTGGTGGATCAACACAAAATCAAATTGCCTTTTATATTATGGCGCCTTCAAATTACCGCTATTTATATTTGATTGGGAATGCATTAATTAAAAAACTACAGGCATACCCGGGATTTGCGAATCTTTCCAGTAATATTCAATATAACAATCAACAATATAATTTAACCGTGAATCGTTCGTTGGCAGACAGTTTGCAAGTCAGTGTAAGCACAATTGATAATACGATTGCAGGATTGTTAGGCGGCGCAACGGTATCTACATTTAATATCAATGGGCAAATATACGATGTTGATGTTCGAGCAGCAAAACCTTACTTACAAAGCATTCAAGCAATGGAACAATTTACGGTGCCTAATGCAACGGGGCAATTAATTCCTTTAACAAATTTAATTTCGGTCACGCCTGTGCAAGCTCAAACGGATTTATTTCATTATAATCGTTTGCGTGCAGCAGAAATTTCCGGAGAAATTGCGCCTGGTTATACATTAGGTGCTGTTGTGAGTTATTTACAAAAAGCATTGCCTGCCGAATTACCCAGTCAAGTAAAATATACCTTTACCGGTCAAGCCCGCAACATTGCAAAATCATCGCGTTCCATGGGATTGATTTTTTTACTCGCTTTTGTTTTTATTTATTTGGTCTTAAGCGCGCAATTTGAAAGTTTTATCGATCCATTTATTATCTTGTTATCTGTGCCACTCAGTATTATTGGTGCCCTGATCAGTTTAAAAATGATCAGTGGATCCATCAATCTTTACACGGTGATTGGATTAATCACGTTGGTGGGATTAATCGCAAAGCACGGTATTTTAATCACGCAATTTGCCAATACACTGCAAAAATCAGGTGAAAATATGAGGGATGCTTTAATTCATGCTGCGAGTATTCGGTTGCGCCCTATTTTAATGACAACCGCTGCAATGGTATTCGGCGCGCTACCCTTGGTTTTTGCAACGGGCGCTAGTGCCGTCAGTCGTGAACAAGTCGGCACGGTGATTGTTGGGGGATTATTATGCGGCACTTTCTTTTCGCTGATATTAGTGCCGATTGCCTATAGTTATTTTAACCAGTTAAAAGAGGTGTTAGCAAAATGGCGCAGCAATTAGTCAAAGCAAATGCCCTGTGTCGACCCATTGCTCATTTGGTCATAATATTATTTTTTGAATGAATTTTACTTTTTCATCGCGCGATAATTGTTTAATTTCAGCTTCTTTTTTCAACGCCTCTGATTTGCTGTCAAACGCAATAGTTAATACCAATTGTTTGGGTGGAAAGCTTCGCGTGTATTTGCATTTCTCACTGCCGTTTTCATGTTCTTTATACCTTCGATCAACATTGGTTGTATATCCTGTGTAGTAAGTGCCATTATTACACTCAATGATATAAACGAAATGCTTATTCCGCACTGACAAAATCCATTCTCCAAACCGCACAACACCGTTTAAATTTATGACCACTGCCGCAAGGGCGTAGAACCACAGATCAGTTGCTTTTTCAGTATCTGTCTCTCGCAGCAATCTCTTATCATTTATTTTTTATTAAACACAGAAGACAAAAACTCTAATGGTAACGGAAAAACAATCGTTGATGTTTTTTCGCTTGATAAATCAATTAAAGTTTGCAAATAGCGCAATTGAATCGATGCGGGTTGTTGCGATAATACAGCGGCGGCTTGTTGCAATTTTTCGGAAGCCTGCAATTCACCTTCTGCATTAATGATTTTGGCGCGACGTTCGCGTTCCGCTTCGGCTTGTCTGGCGATCGCCCGCACCATACTTTCATCTAAATCCACGTCTTTGATTTCGACGTTAGATATGTTGATTCCCCAGCTGCTTGCCGACGTTTCTAAAATGGATTGAATATCTTTGCTCAATTTATCTCGTTCTGATAATAAATCATCGAGGTCGTGTTGGCCCAATACAGATCGTAATGTTGTTTGTGCTAATTGGCTGGTTGCTTCGAGATAATCTTCGATTTGAATAATCGCTTTTTCAGGGTCAATAATACGAAAATAGACAACTGCATTGACACGCACCGACACGTTGTCTTTTGTAATCACATTTTGACTCGCAACTGACATCACGACGGTTCGCAATTGTACGCGAACCATTTGCTGAAACAGAGGGATCACGATAACCAAACCAGGACCCTTAACTTTCCAAAACCGCCCCAATAAAAATACAACGCCACGCTCATATTCTTTCAAAATATTAATCGCGCTAAATACCATAATTGCAATAAAAATGGGGATGATATAAAAAAGCATGTCACTGTTCACGGTTTTCTCCCGATGATTTCAACTGGCTCTATTAAATACGTGTTCATTTAAGCAATTTCTCGTTGGTAATACCACCCCTTGAAATACATAACAGATATTATTACACTACCACAACTTTTTTACGCGACATATTCAAATCATATGGCCATCAGCTTACAAACAGCGATCGAAGTACCTGCAACACTTACCGCGTTTTTAAATATCTATCTGGCCGCACGTGCCAATATTTGGAATTGGTTATTCGGCATTTTCGCCGTTATTCTGTATGGCATTATTTTTTATCAATCACGACTGTATGGCGATATGTCATTACAAGCCGTTTATTTATTTTTTCAATTCTATGGCTGGTATCAATGGAAATTCGGTGGCTCTCATACATCCGCACTATCCATCACCCATATGCCAAAATTGCAATACGCCATTTTAACCGGTGTATTTTTAATTTTATTTGGCATTTTTTATTTTTTATTGTCCCATTACACCAATTCGAATACGCCCATCATTGATGCCTTTACAACGTCGCTCAGCTTAATTGCGCAGTGGATGATGTGTAAAAAATGGCTGGAAAATTGGGTTTTGTGGATTGTAATGGATTTGATATCACTCTATATGTATTCTTATAAGCATCTTTACTTAACCACCCTGCTCTATGCGGCTTTTATCGTGCTATGCGTAATGGGCTATCGCGAGTGGAAAAAGGCGCTCGTCACCCAACCATAACACGCTTGCTATGACTTTTTGCGGTCGTCCTGCTATCATCTTAAGACATACATCCAAACCTTATGAGGTCGCCTTAATATGAAGATAATAATAATCATTGCAGCGCTCATCGTAATAGGCATGCTCTTTGTCAGCATATACAACAAACTCATCGCCTATATCGAGGCTGTCAAAAATAACCAGAAACAGATCGATATTCAGCTGGATCGCCGTTACAAAGTGTTTGAATCACTCACCGACGTTGTTCGTAAATACATGGATTACGAACAATCTACTTTAAAACAAGTAGTTGCATTAAGAACCCAAGCCGAAACCGCCAAAGCGGCCGGTGATGAACAAGGTCGTATTGCAGCAGAAAATAAGATTTCGGGTGTTTTGGGCGGTATTAACGCGGTATTTGAGCAATACCCCGATCTCAAAGCCAATCAAAGTGCGATGCAATTACAGGAAGAAATTGTCAGTACAGAGAATAAATTAGCTTATGCAAAGCAAGCATTGAACGACAGTATAGAACGGTACAATGCCAATAAAAAATCACTTATTCAATCGATGGTTGTCAGCGCTTTTCCTTCAAAGTTAAACTTTGATTTTCCATATTGGCAATTAACGGCTGATCAAGTAAAAACACAAGAAAATTACACGGTTAAATTATGAATGATGATGCGATACACGCTCACGCCACTGATTGGCGTGAGTCGCTGAAACAAAATCAGCGACGCACGACCTTCGTCATCATTTCTTTTATTTTTATCTATGCATGCATCGGACTGATTATTGATTTATATATTTGCTCCGGCAGATATCCAACTATCCCATTATCACAATTATTTTATCAGCTCATCACATTTCAATTATTCCCGCTTGCAACCATTGTCGCGAGCATAGTCGCATTCATTGCTATTTTTGTGACATTTGCGTTTCACGATAAATTTATGTTACTCGGTTCTGAGTACCGCGAAATAACGCCAAAATCTGCGAAAAACGTGCAAGAACAAAAGCTGTATAATGTCGTTGAAGAAATGAAAGTCGCCGCGGGATTGCGATTTATGCCGAAAGTATTTTTAATCGATGCAGCCTATATGAATGCATTTGCTAGCGGCTACAGTGAAAAATCAGCGATGGTTGCAATCACGCAAGGGTTAATCGATAAATTGGATCGTGATGAATTAACAGCAGTCATGGCGCATGAGCTCAGTCATGTGCGTCATATGGATATTAAACTCACATTAATGGCCTGCGTTTTAAGCAATATTACATTAATTTTAGTCGATATCTTATTTTGGAATGCGCTTTTTTCAGGACGCGGGAATAATGATCGTGAAGGTTCTGATCGAAATGCATTATTTATTGTAATTATTGCATTGCGCTATTTACTGCCATTAGTAACTGTATTGCTAATGCTTTATTTAAGCCGCACCCGAGAATATATGGCAGATGCGGGATGTGTTGAATTAATGAGAAGCAATGAACCATTGGCAAGAGCACTACAAAAAATTCAAGATGATCATGCGCAAAACAGCGAACAATATAATCAAGCGTATGCATCAACACCGCATGAATCTATTCGTCGTCAGGCTTATATATTTGATCCTGTACAGGCCGGCATCGAAACCACAAAATCAGCCAGTGATTTTTTCTCAACACATCCAGATATCAAAAAACGCCTGGCCGCGATAGGAATTAATACGCCCTCACCTTCGAATACCACCGCCAATAAATAATACCAGCGCCAATCAACATCCCAATATTTCCACCCATCTTAAATCCAATCACGCCTGTATGCAGCGGAAACGCAAACCAATAACCAATCGGCAAAACCAAACACCACATAACGATCAATCCAATTTGCATTGGAAATTGCGTGTCTAATAATCCCCGCAATGCGCCTGATAACACATCACGCATCGACGATAAAACCAATGTAATCGCCATAATAATAAATAAAATATGAATTAAATGCAGAATCGCCACATTTTTCGCAAGGTGAATGTTAATGTAAAATGACGCGAAAAAATTTGGCAGAAAAATAAATCCAGTGCTAAACAATAAAACAAGACTCAACGCTAACATAACACTCGAATTGCCAATAGCACGCAACTGATGATAATCACCCGCACCCACCGACTGCCCCACCAAAATCCCCGCCGCTTCCGACATCGCAAAAATAGGCACAATTAATAAAAACATCCACTGTTGCGTCACTTGTGCTGCCGCGAGTGCATTGGTGCCAAGCCATCCAATCATCATCGTCACCACAAAAAACGCGCCTAATTCGCCACCAAATTGCACGCTCATCGGCCAACCCACGCGAAACACTTTTCGCAAATAAATTAATCCCTGGTGTGATCGTGATTTTAATAATTCGAATTTTTTAAAATCATTAATAACGTAACAGCATGTCATCAAAATCAAACAATCTATCCATGCTTGAATCGCAAAGCTCAAACCCAATCCTTCAACACCTAAGGGCGGGATACCCAATTTCCCAAAAATTAAAACATACGCGATCGGAACAGCCATCACCAAACTGATCGCATTAATAATAATCACCAGCCGCTGCTTTAAAATGCCATAGCAAAATTGTTCAAGACACGACTGAAACATAATGGGAATGACACCCCACGTGAGCGCATGAAAATATTGACGCACATAAACCAGCATTGTCGGCGATTCATGAAACAACGTTAAAAAATCATTGGCATACCAAAAGCAGACCATCATCAATAAACCAAGAAAAAAAGACAGCAACATACTCTGCTGTACCAACGCACCAATTTCATCGTATTTTTTCGCGCCAAATGATTGTCCGACGATAAAACTCAAAGAAAAAACAATAGAAATAAATATAAGCATAGTGAAAGAGATGGTCGCATTAATTAACGCACACGACGCCAGCACTTCTCGTCCCAAATGAGCAACCATCATGGTAGAAATAAACCCGCTGAACATTTGCAAAAATCGCGAACCCGCCATCGGCAACGATAGATTCAGTACACGCTTCATTTGTGATAACGAAAACTGCTTCATGGAAGGCTCTGCTCACTTGATAAAAGGTTGCACAGGATACCAAGTGAAATTCCGATCTGCAATACAGGGTTTTGTAGAGACGTCGATTTATCGCGTCTCAATTTATCGCGGCTTGTAGAAAAAAACTCATTTTCGTATTGACCCAGCACCGCAGCATCAGTAACATACGGTTTCTTGAGTTTCTACCCAATTCCCCGGTAGCTCAGTGGTAGAGCAGGTGACTGTTAATCACTTGGTCGCTGGTTCGAGTCCGGCCCGGGGAGCCAGAATAAACTTTTAAATCAAGATGTTACAGATCACTTCACCTCACTTTATTTTTCCTAAACAGCGCATTGTGTCATATTTGTGACATGAATTCGCGTAGCAGCTTCTTTTAAGTGATTACCTGTTTATTTTTAAAAGTAAAAACATAGACAGGGTGATTTCCCATTTGCTTTTTAAGAATGCTGATTGCATTAAATTCTGATTGGGGAATTATTCGGATTGCCAACACTGGTGATGCAATTATTTTGGGGACAGTGGTTGAACACAGGGCATATTATTGAAGTCATTTAACCGGTACACTGTCCATCAAAATATTTTTATTGTTATTTGATCGACTGCAGCACCGCCGAAAAATACTTCGGTGGCTCCGGGCGATCAAACCACGCTAAAACCAATGATATATTTAATGTTTTTGCATGATTTAGAATAATGAGCTCTTCATTTTCAACATAAGGTTTTGCAAATTCCTTGGCAAGCGTTGTATAGCCAATACCATTTGCAACCATCAAAGCTAAATTTTCCGTACGATTGACAAAATAACGACTGTGATTTGCCTCATCAAATAAATCATAATGCTTGAGATAATCAGCGGTGATAAAATCATTAAAATAACAGTCATACCCTTTTTGATTTTCTGATCTGTGATCGGCGAATATCCTGATTGTTTAATATCATCATTCGTAAAAAAAACATGTCGTTGCAAAAGATAAGGATTATGTTCGCTTTTTTTCAAAAATTTAGAAGTACTGTCCATAGGAAAACGTTGATTAGCATTAAAATTAATCTGGATGTTATTGTAAGTATCAATAGCCGATAGTCCAATGTGAACATGATGGGTGATTTCTAATCGATGCAGTTTTTGCGAGACGGTATGCATGATAGCATTGAGTTTGTCTTCACCGGCAAATGCGTTACAAGATAAGAATAAAATGGTCAGTAAAAATAATTTATTAGGTAATTTCATATTGTTTCATTAACAATTGTAGTAATTTTTTAATACTGCTTTCTTTAGTTTCCAGCAACAACTTTTTAGTAAAATATTTTTCATAATGAGTCATTACAGTGGGATCATCGTTTACGAAAGGCAAAAATCGTTTTTTTAATTCCCTTGCATGGCCATGATCTGATTTTCCCAAAACACGCAGCAGCATCGCTTCAAAACAGGGTTCTGATGTCAATAGATGAATTGAACGTTTCTCAGCTTCTTTTTGAATCTTTGTATTCCAGCAGGTTGTATCGGTGTCGAATACAACGGCAACAACATCATATTGTGCATTAAACGTTTGCCGGATAGTCCAATCAATCACATGTTTTGCACCCTTGCCTTGCGCATTTTTAATTTTGATTTGTCGACCATCATTGCGCTGCGAAAATAATTGTTTCACATAATTTAAAAATGCAACTTCGCTATACCCCTCGCCTACGATTAATAATGTTTCTTTGGCTTTCCATGTCGACATATTCATTCTTCTTATAAATTAGGCACGGCGCCATAGTGACCCGCCATATATTTTGCATAAAAATTATCATCACTGCGAATTCCCTCAACGGCATCTAATCGACATGCAGTACTTTCACACTGATCATTTTTTTGAACCAACATAATTTGAGATTTGTGAACCAGATTTAAAATTTCAGGAGAATGACAGGAAAATAATAATTGTGCGTTATGAGGGTTAGTTTTTGGATTAGCAAATAAATCCAAAATAGGCTCAAGCATATGGGGATGCAAATCATTTTCAAGCTCATCGATAATCGCAACACCACCGACTGCTAACGTCGACAAGAGTGGTGCAAGTAGAGAAAACGCTGCCTGAGTGCCGCTAGATTCTTCGGAAAAAGGGAGCGTATATTCTTTCTTATGAGACTTGTGCTTACCATACGCTTGCCAAATTTTTTGTGTGCTGTTTTCAAAATTGACGTCTTTTTCTATTAATTCAATGCCAGATAATCCCAAATCCCAAGTCGATAATAACTTTTCCATTTGCTGATAACGTATTTTGTTCTCTGCATAATATTTTGCAGCACCCCAGAAAGCTGTAAGCTCACCACCGTAGACACGACCGCCATAAATGGACATATTGCTAATCACCGAAAGATGCGCCATGCGCTGCGCCAGCGGTATACCATATTGCGCTGCAGTGGAAATGAGCGAAGCATTTTTTCGTACCTTCAATGCTTCTTGTAAATTAAATTCAAAATCCTGAAGTTTAATGGCATAACACTTTTTTGCATCATCCCATTCACGCACAAAAACATAACCAAAACGTTCGCGTTTTTGATACAACGCTTCAAACAAAACTAGCTCTTTTGTACAGCGCAATTCATATCGCCACAATTTGCCATCAAGATCAAATAATATGCTAAATTCGGTTGGTTTATCATCAGCAGAAAAATGGGCTGAAATGGGAATCAATGACTCTGGCGAACTTTGAAAGGAAGCGTTAATAAACCAACCCAAAAATGCTAACGGCTTAAGTAATGCGGTTTTACCACCACCATTTGCACCAAGAACCGCCATTAACTTTGAAACTCGTTCACCGCTACTGGTTTCGCACATCCAGTTGGTCAACTCCACCTTTTTGGTGACAGTCAGATCAACTTCTGTGCGTTCCTTAAAAGATTGGAAATTGGTGAAATCGTAGCTATAAATCATAGAATTATCCGCTATTAATTTAAATAACAAACAGAATCATGTTAATAATAGCAGTTAATATAAAAATAGCTACTGTTTATCGTAAAAAACTCTTTTATCGGATCCTCGCTATAAAAAAATAACGCAAGGAATTGGGGTGTGTAGCCAAAACGTCACCAACTGTGACTGTTCTACCCTTGTGTTAGACGGTTGTAGACAGTTTTTCGTCCAATTTTGCATCACAAGTGTTTGATTTATAATGATCTATTGCCAATTTATGATCTAATACACAACTGTATTTGAAAATATCTTAATTTTTTGGCTGGCGATGCCAGACAAGCCTTCTGAGCCTTGCGTTTAAATTTTCTTTTAAAAATTACGGTCTTGAAATAAATGCAGCATCAAAAAATCATTCTATACAGCAAGCCAGGCGCATGCCTTTTGCGAAAAAAAGGCTCATAAGGCTTGTATGGTATCGACGCATTTATAAATATCCCAACAAAAATTTATTGTTTTATTTCATTTTTAAAAGAAAATAATCATTTTTAGAAACTTATTGCGCACTCTGATCAGGTCTTCATTCCACTTTTTTATAGAGTTTTATCTGCTTTCCAGTTGACGTGAATAACCAATCCCAATCATAACTACCCAATGGTGTATCACCTTTGAATCGATAGCGATGCTGATTAGCAACTATATCACCCTTGTATTTTCCATGCATGACGACATGATATTCGTTTCCATCTGTGACAAATCGAGAATGTGTACCAGTGACATTGATAGCATGTATTGCGCCAGATGTTGTCCAAGCTGATGTTTCGAAATATAGCGTTTTTCCATCGGGTGAAAAAGATAAATCCTGTGGGTCAACGATCATTTTGGTTGGTTCACCCGAACAATGATCCTTAACAAGCAGCCTATTTTTCATGGTTTTTAAATCATAAATCCAGAGCTCATCTGCATATTTGCCGTCAAGATCTGTGGAATCAGCACAACTTTTTGGCATAATATCGTTACTTTTTTTAACAAATGCTAGCCATCTTCCGTTGGGCGATAAAATTGGATGACCATTTTTATCATCGTGCGTTAATTGCAGCACTTTATCTGCATTTTTTGAATAGAAAAAAATATTACCGGATGCAACATAAGTATATATTCCCTGATCTGCATAGGCTGTTGCAAAAAATAAAATGCACACGAAAAAACACATTATTTTTTGCATAACATCCTCAGTTATTTCCTTATTAATAAATGCAACGGTTTTTGAAATGCGCTATTGGGTGGTGAGCGTAAAAATGTGTTTCCCAAATCGGATGAGCAGACCTCAAGCTCGAGCTCTCCATTTTTCGCCATGAAGATACACCGAGATTCAGAAACCCAGTTTTGCTCATCTAAATAGAATCGATACAGATTTTTTTGTATTACTTCCACGCTAGATACCCGAAAAACTTCGGTTATCTTACCAACTTTATACCCCTCAAAATGCTGGATGGCTTGCCATAATTTTTTAAATTGCGCCGAATTAAAATTTTTAATTAGTCGATCATCATAGACACCTGTTTTTTCACGCAAAAATTTTTCATATTTTTTTGTAGGGTTATCTTTTGGTGGCGCAAATTTATAAATCATCTGGTGGAGCGTTTTATTTCCATAAGTTGTATGCAATGAGTCTAACAATGCATCATGACCGCACTGATCATTTGGAAAAATAGCAAAAAAGTGTGTTTTTCCAATTTGATCATGCCGTTTGCTGACTGTGTCCGCATATAAATTACCTAAGTTATGGTTCCTCCACGTCCAAGTACCACCTGAAAAACGAAAATGCCTTCCATCTGTATCTGTATAAATTACAGAATGCTTTACACCACCAACAGCTTTCACAAATTGTTTCATAATATTATAAAGGTTTAAATTTTTAATTTAAATACCGTGTTTTTTACGAGTAAAAACACTACTTTTTTTTATCACAATAAATAACGATTGATATTTTTTTCAAAAAGCCAGGTCGCGATTATTTTGTGCGCGCGCTCCCGCTGATGAATGCATTAATTTGTAGACATACCAAACATACCTAAAAATCTCTTTCCACGTTTTGCAAGGTTGTTCCCAATCGATTGGCGGTTGCAAAAAAATAAGTCTTGTCGTTCGTGTTGCGCGGATGAGAGGATGCGAATAAATTCTGTATTCATGATGTTCCTAATGTTTTTTTTGAGCGCTTAAAAGTAATTTTTGTATCCATTTTTGCATCCATATTGGCATAGCGTGCAGTCCATCTCGTAAGTCTTTGCAAATAATGTCACCCTGTTTTGTATCCTGTAAAATGCGGATCAATTTTTTTTGTATGCTTTTTTGTTCCGCTTCTGAAAGCCCTTTGATTGCGTCATGCAGCCAATAAAGTGCTTGCACGATTCGCATACTGGGGCGTCCTGCCCAATATAGTTTGCCGGGGGTGGTTAATTTAAATTGAATGGTGAGATTTCCCAATTTTATTGGACGCAAGCGACCATCTGTATGTACCACGACTTTCCCGAGTACTGCATGCGTTAACCCCAAATCATTCGCAGCAGTTAGTCCATCCATTAATATTCGTATTGAATCACGACGAGCAATGGCGTCGATTACTTTTTGATAACTTGGTACAGAAAGTTGATCAGTGAGCGTATTGATTTTCGGTTGATCATAAAGCCCGCGACTAATGCGGCGTAATTCATGATGGGTGGTGAGTCGTTGTAGTGCTTTATCTATTGCATCACGCGTACCCATATCCAGAAAATCTGTCGGAGTCCATACATCCCCGTGATCAGCCTTATGAATGCGTTGCATGATAAGTGATTTCAGTGTGGTAGTCATAGCAAACATGCTTATTATTGTCTTAAATTAGTATACACTTTTCGGACAAAAATACCAAGTTTTTATCGAGGATCGCTTGATGGAAAATCAGTGTTGCTCGATCCGATCTTTTTAATTGCACTTACTGCTGCTTATCGCACTGTGTCATTATTGTGACGTATTTAGAGATATCTAACACTGATTGTGACTGTGATAGACTGTTTTTCACCTTGAATTGCATCGCAAGGCTTTGATTTTTCGTACTTTATACCATGGCGATAGCGACTGTTAATCACTTGGTCGCAGGTATCGAGTCCGGCCCGGGGAGCCGGAATAATCTTTTGTTTTGCGTGAAAATCATAACGCTCATCATTAATAAAATTATCAGCACATTACATGGTGTCGCCAGGTATAATAATCATTAACAAATCAATAGGCATGGTCTATGCGGTATATCCCGCTACGAAAAAATGATTTATATCCACTATTAAAATTAGCAATGCCGCTCGCGCTGATGGGTATTATTGGCGGTTCTGTGGGTTTTTTTCAAACGTTATTTTTAGCGCATATCAATCATGAAACGCTTGCTGCAGGCGCTTTGGTCAGTTATTTATATGGCACATTTGCCGTTATATTGTTTGGTACGTTAAGCGCCATCAATGTTTTAATTTCTCATAAACATGGCGCACAAGATAAAATTGGCGTAGCGCATGTGATACGCGATGGATTATTTCTAGCGATACTTCTGACGGTTCCATCATTTTTATTATTTTGGAATATGGCACCTATTTTTCTTCTATTTGGGCAGAAACCTTCGGTGGTTCTACTGGCAAAATCATATTTGCATGCATTGTCCTGGGGGCTATTGCCCGATTTAATTACATTTGCACTTTTCGAATTTTTAATAGGATTGGGTAAAACACGGCTTCTTACGTTTTTTACAGTGTTCTGTGTGTCACTGATTATTCTATTTAGTTATATTTTAATTTTTGGGAAATTTGGATTCCCGGCTTTAGGTATCGCAGGTGCAGGTTGGGGGATGACAATCGCTTTTTGGATTCTAGCAATAGCACTTGTCATTTTTCTTTTAACACATAAAGAATATAAAAAATACTTCCACCGCATTTTTAATCGAAAAAAACCCACTTTTTTACGTGAACTATTGCGTGTTGGCGTTCCAATGGGAGCGATGTATTTTTTTGAAGTGGGATTTTTCTTTGCGCTTACTTTAGTGATGGGGTCATTTAACAGCGAATTATTAGCAGCTAATCAAATTGTAATGCAATATTTAGGCACTTTAATGGGTGTTGTTTTTTCTATTGCGCAAGCTGTTACAGTCCGCATGGGACATTTACTCGGAGCCAAAGAAATAAATTCAGCAAAACAAGCTGGGTACGCAGGAATTTATTTATCAGTATTTTTCATGGGGATCATTGCAATTTGTTATTGGGTATTGCCATCCTTGCTCATATCAGTCGATTTTAATATTCATAGTCCAAATAATATCGCGATCGTCAGTGATATAAAAAAATTATTTATGATTGCTGCCGTTTTTCAAATTTTTGAAGCGATCCGATTGTCATTGTTTGGCGCATTGCGCGCATTAAAAGATACTAATTTTACACTAATGATATCCATCATTAGTTTTTGGTTTCTTGCGCTGCCAGTTGGATACCTACTCGCTACCTATTTTCATTTAAGTGGTGAAGGACTTTGGTGGGGTATGGTGATAGGCGCTAGTTTTAGTGTTTGTTTGTTATTTCGGCGGTTTCAAGAACGTGTCAGGCAAGAGTTATTTGACTTATTTCGATAAAATAGTTTTAATTTTACAATTTTATGATTCTTTGCAATTGATGCTGTATTTAGCGAAACTTAAAACAAGTCAGATAACTCTTGCCTGACACGCTCATGTAAAGAATACCAAGCGTTAAATAAATTTCTAAAACATAAAGGAGTTTTGATATGACAATATCCATCGGCAACGTTATTCCACAATTTAGCGGCAAAACCAAAGACGGTGTTTTTGATTTTAATGCACTGCATGGAAAAAACATGGTTATTTATTTTTACCCGAAAGACAGCACACCCGGTTGCACCATTGAATCAAAAGCATTCCGCGATCATTATGCAGAATTTCAATCAGAAAACACTGAAATTGTCGGCATTTCTCGCGATAGTATTCAATCACATTGTAAATTTATCGATAACCATCAATTAAATTTTCCGTTGGTCAGTGACGATGATGAATCTATCTGCAAGTTATTTAATGTACTTAAAGACAAAAGTATGTTTGGAAAAAAATATAAAGGTATTGAGCGCAGTACATTTTTAGTCGATAAAAAAGGTGTTTTGAGACATGAATGGCGCGATGTATCAGTAATGGGTCATGTAAAAGAAGTGTTAAATGCTGTAAAACAACTGAATAAGGGATAACCTGCCTCCTTAAATATACGGTAGAGCCAACTACCTATAATCGTGATAGATTGTCGCTTATCAGAAATTAGAGCGATGGTAAAAACAGCTATGCAGCAAAAAGAAGCATTTGATTTATTAAAAATGGGGAAAAATATTTTTCTCACGGGTGCAGCAGGTTCTGGTAAAACGTATTTATTAAATCAATATATTCGTTATCTCAAAGAAAATAATGTCGGCGTTGCTGTTACTGCATCAACAGGTATTGCTGCAACGCATCTACAAGGATCAACATTGCATTCCTGGTCAGGAATAGGTGTAAAAGATAAGCTGGATCAGAATGATTTAGAAAAATTACTCAAGACCGATCGCATCAAACGTAATTACAAAAAAACAAAAGTGTTGATCATCGATGAAATATCCATGTTACACAAACATCAGTTAGATATGGTAAATACAATTGCGCGTTATATTTTAAATTCAGACAAAGCATTTGGTGGCATGCAAATTATTTTATGTGGTGATTTTTTTCAGCTGCCACCCGTATCCTCTGGTTTTTCCGCAAAAGAAATACAATTTGCTTTTGAAGCACAAGCGTGGATCGATGCTGAGTTTTATGTGTGTTATTTGCATGAACAACACCGTCAAGGCAATGATCCACTGCTTGCGATTTTAAATGATATACGCAGTGGGTCAGCAGGAGAGCATACCAAAGTCCCTTTGCGTACCCGTTACAAAAAAGAGCCTATTGGTCCAACCAAAGCAACCCGATTATATTCGCGCAATATCAATGTGGATGTGATAAATGACCAGGAACTCACAAGCCTTAAGGGTAAAGAAAAAATATTTAAAATGGTAACAGATGGATTCAGCACATTGGTAGAAAGTCTCAAAAAGAGCTGTCTCGCCTTAGAACAATTAAAATTAAAAATTGGCGCTGAAGTCATGTTTATAAAAAATGATGTGTCAGGAAAATATGTCAATGGTACGCAATGTATTGTTGTAGATTTTGATAAAAATGAAGGCTGGCCTGTTGTTAAAACACATGCTGGCGAGATTATTACCGCCTTTCCAGAAGAATGGACGTATGAAGAAAATGACATTGTGCGCGCAACACTAATACAAGTGCCACTGCGACTTGCTTGGGCGATTACTATTCACAAGAGTCAAGGCATGACACTGGACGCAGCGGAAATCGATTTAGGCGATGCTTTTGAACCAGGTATGGGATACGTTGCGTTATCACGAGTGCGCAGTTTAAGTGGTTTAAAACTGATGAATTTAAATGAAATGGCATTAAAAGTAAATTCTAAAATTCTTGAGCAAGATGACGTCTTTAAAAATAATTCGATGACTCATGTAAATTATTTAAAAACATTATCTGAAAAAGAAAAAATTGAACATCAACAAAAAATATTAACAGAACGTTTTGATGGCAACAAAACAAAATCCATTGTGAAGAAAAAAAATATCAGCGTGAAAAAAACCAAAATTCCAACGCATACAACAACATTAGAAATGCTAAAAGAAAATTTATCCATTGCATCAATTGCTGAAAAACGGGAATTAACTATTGGCACCGTCATCAACCATATAGAAAAGTTGAAAGGCTTAAAACAGATTGATCATGCAATTATTGAAAATCTAAAAAATGCGATATCAAAAAATGACTTTGATATTATTTTTACTGCATTAGAAAAATCAGATGATGGTGGGTTAAAGTCGATTTACGAAAAATTTGAGGGGAAATATTCCTATGATTTTATTAAAATCGTCAGATTGTTTGTGCGCTAGTTATGCAACTATTTATTTTCGTAACAGCTTAGTGCTCCATACTTTGAGTACGTAAAACGTCAATTTTTGTCGAGGTTGTGTGGAAAAATTTTTTAAAAAGCGGAGCATACACGCTAGTATGTGAGCATTTTTAAAAAATTTTTACGCACAAGATCGGCAAAAAGTGGCGTTTCCAGCTACGGAGTGATCTGTTACTTATTTTTGTTGTGATAACAATTCTGTAAATTTTTCAGCAGTAATCGGCTTGCTAAATAAATACCCTTGCATAATATCGCATTGCTTTTCTTTTAAAATATCCAATTGCGCTTGTGTTTCAACCCCCTCCGCAACAATGGTTAAACCCAAGCTTTTGGCCATCGCAATAATAGCCGATACAATTGCTTCACTGTCTTTTGAGGCCACAATATCATCAATAAACGATTTATCAATTTTTAAAACATCAAATGGAAATTTTTTAAGGTAGCTGAGCGACGAATATCCCGTACCAAAATCATCTAATGATAATTTGAAACCTAAATTTTTCAATGTTTGTAATAATTTTATGTTTCGTTCTGTATTTTCCATCAGGATACTTTCAGTAATTTCCAATTCTAAATTTTCCGAAGAAACGTCCGTTGATTTTAGAATCGCCTTGATTAATTCAATTAATCCAGTATGGGTAAATTGTCGTTGTGATAAATTGACAGCAACAGTAAGTTCCGTGTAACCCATTGCACGCCACAATTTTATTTGCTCACACACCGCATGAAATACATAGGCACCAATATCTATAATTAATCCCGATTCTTCGCACAATGAAAGGAACAAATTAGGCGTAATTAATCCACGCGTTGGATGCTGCCATCGTAACAATGCTTCAGCACCCATTATTTTTTTACTTTGAATATCTACCTGCGGCTGGTAATACAGCACAAATTCTTTTTTTTCTATGGCATCATGCAAATCAGACTCGAGCGTTAATTTTTCTTTAGGCTTATTTAAACTGGAATCGTAAATTTGAACATTATTGCCTCCTAGCTTTTTACTATAAAGTAAAGCGAGATTGGCGCATTGTCTGAGAAGATCAGGATTTCTGGCATGTTGCGGATAATAACTGACACCCATACTCACGTTGATATATAATTTTGACCCTGCAATCATAAAAGGTTGCTTGAGTCTGTTTGATACTGTCTCAATAAAATCATTAATGGCAGATAAGTCAAATTCATTGACATAAATAATAGAAAATTGATTGCTGCTCAATCTTGCTACTTCACCTTGATTCACGTCTAGTTGCGATAAACGTATAGCGATTTCTTTTAATACTTTATCACCATTTTCAAAACCAAAACTATTATTAATTTCTTCAAAGCGATCGACATCAATCGTCAAAAGTGCAAATTTAGGCTCGCGAGCTTCTGCTTTTTTTATCACAGAAAATAAATTTTGAGAAAAAGACAATCGATTACACAATCCTGTTAATTTATCTTGATACATTAATTTTTCAAGTTCGCGTTCATTTTCCTTTACTTTTATTTGTTCATCATATTTTTTTAATGCATCATTGACGTCTTTTAACAACAATTCGTCATCCCAGGGTTTTGTCAAAAATTTAAAAATTGCGCCTTCATTAATGGCGCTTTGAACCGCATTAAAATCTGCATAGCCACTTAATATCAATCGAACAGTATCAGGATATAATTTTCGAACAATTATCAACAGTTGCGAACCTGTCATCGTAGGCATACGTTGATCAGAAATAATGACCTGCACTTTTTCATTCAACAATAATTCAAGCGCTTCTTTTCCGCTATTAGCCATTAAAACACGATACCCATTATCACTAAACAAGCGTGTCAGTGATCGTAAAACATTAGGTTCGTCATCAACAAGTAATAATGTATTTTGCATATTTCTCACATAGTTCTAACTTGCAAATAAATAGAAAAAAATGTTATTAAGTCATAATCACCGGATAGGTAAATACACGGTAAAGGTAGATCCTTTTCCGAGAGCACTATCCACTGTAATGACACCGCCATGTATTTTTATAATATTATAACTGAGCGTTAAGCCCAATCCTGATGAACGCCCCATGAGTTTTGTTGTGAAAAATGGCTCAAAAATATGAGGTAGATTATCAAGCGAGATACCTGAGCCATTATCAGTGATACTCACTTGAATTTCAGACGCATTGGCAGTGGATGTAATTGTTATCTCTCCAAAATTTATTATTGATTCTGCTGCATTGATTAACAAATTCACAAATACCACTTCTATTTGTTGTGAATTACAAAAAATATCTGGCACAGTGTTAAAATTTTTATGCAGTGTGCATTTATTTTTTAATGCATTCCATGACAAAGCGATAGCTGATTCAATGCAAACATTTATATTTTTTTTCTCTGTTAAGCCTTCAGCATTATTGGAAAATATTTTAAGACTATTAACAATTTTTTGTATGCGCGACAACCCTTCTTCGGTTTCGTGAAAAATATCCGGTATATCATTATTTTTTAAAGCATCTGGTTTCTGATCTGAATATAATTTTGAAATACGTTTTTCCAATGCAGCAATATTGCTAACAACGTAACTGAGTGGATTATTGATTTCATGCGCAATTCCTGCGGCCAATTGGCCCACCGTTGCCATTTTTTCGGATTGCAATAACTGAGATTGCATCTCATTAAGATGTTTCAAAACATCAGACAATTGTGAATTTGTTTTCTGTAAATCTTCAGTTTTAAGTGCAATACCCTTTTCAAGATCTGATGTATATTTTAATTGTTGTTGTTGTAGCGCCCCTGTCACGCTCAATTGCCGATACTGTGAAACAATTAATGCAATAAAAAACGTAAAACCAATAATTTCAGCAATTAAAATAGCCAAAGCAGTGCGTGAAGCAGCACCAATCGCACCATTGAGTGGTGCTGTGCGCGGTAAAAATAAGGCTGATTTCATGCTGATATAATACATTCCAAACATGGCAACGGCCATTATCATTGCACTCAAAATTTGTTGAATCATTTTTTGATTGATAGATTGTACTTTACTTAAAAAGGCTATCCACAATGCAATTTCAGTGAACAAAAAAGCAACCACAATAGAAAGTAAAAAGAGTGAGGGTAGGTATACAATATCCACCCGCACCTCTAGGCCTTCCATGCCACTGTAGTGCGTAATAATAATCGCAATACTCAAAACTATACCGCTCAAAAATAAACGGTATTTTGATGGGTGTTGACGACGAAAAAAACAAAGCGCAATCCCCACGCTAATAATGGCAACCGCAAGAGATTCAATTGTCCAAAATAAATCAAATTCTACAGGAACGGGTAACTGATAAGCCATCATGCCAATAAAATGCATGGACCAAATACCGGCGCCAATGACAGTAGCGCTAAAGATATGCCAAGCAATTTTTAATACCGTATTTTTTTCAGCGCGCAAATGTTCAATCAAATTTAAACCGACGTAGGCAGTAATTACAGCAATAAAATAAGTCAAACCAACCAAGCTATTATTAAATACACCGCGTATTGCGTTAGCGGGAACGGGTCCTATTAGAAAATAATTTGTGTCAATATACATAATATTTTCTCTATATTATAATTTTGCTATTGCCGCATCCAATTCTTCTTTTTGAAATGGTTTATCCAGATGGGGATTTTTGACTGTTTCTAAAAAATTCTTCAATTCAGGCGTATAAGCACCACCACTCATAAAAATAATTGATTTTAATAATGCGGGGTATTTTTCACCGATTTTACGATACACATCTGCACCAGACATTTCTGGCATCATAATATCAACAAGCAACACATCAAATTCGTTTTCATTTTTTGCTAATAATTGCATTGCTGATGCACCACTGGTGGCAATCGTAACATCATGCTTATCTTCGAGTAATCGTTTAAAACTTTTTAATAAGTTTTCTTCATCATCAATAATGAGAATACGTTTTCGTTTTATATTCAAAATATTCTTTTTTACTTCTTGTTTTTTCTTTTCCTGGGTGGCTAATTGCATTGGAAAATAGACTGAAAAAGTACTGCCTTTTCCAACAACGCTTTTCACCATTATTTTCCCGCCTAATTTATAAATAATATCGTGACAAATAGACAAACCCAATCCTGTTCCTTGTCCTACTTTTTTCGTTGTAAAAAAGGGTTCAAATATACGAGGTAAATTTTCAGGTGCAATACCTGATCCTGTATCGCAAATATCCACTCGAATAAAATCACCCTCTCTTTGCGTTGTAATACTGATTTTATTATTTTCAAGATTGTTTTCAGGAATGGCTTGCGCAGCATTCATGATCAAATTGAGAAAAACTTGATGTGACTTACCGCTGCTTACCATTAATTTTGGCAGAGAATCTGTAAAGTTTTTTTCAATTTTTGCACGAAACTTAAAACTGGGTGATGCCATATTAATCACGGCATTTAATGTATCGTGGAGATTGATGGGTTTGATTTCCACCTCATTCACACGCGCAAATCCCTTTAAATCGTGAACTATGCTGCTAATACGAGCAGCACCATCAATTGATTCATTAATAATGGATTCAAATTTTGACATTTCTTTTTTTTGTGCAGGCACTGCATCCTCATACAACGTATTCACCTGTGCTTTGATAAAATTTAGATTTGCTAAAATCCATGCAATTGGATTATTAATCTCATGCGCAATGCCGGCACTCAATGTTCCTACCATTGCTAATTTATCATTTAACAATGCTTGTGTTCGGAGTTGATTGCGTTCAGTCACATCATTAACTACCACCATAATCAGCAGTTTATTATCAACTGCTATTCTGACAATCGAGTATTGATGCGTTAGTATTTTTCCCTCAAAAGTTTTTACGCGAGTCTCGCGCATTTCTACAAACCCTTTCTCTAACGCTTCTTGAAATGCAGCGTGCGCATATTTTAAATCTGCTTCAAACATAAATTCATGGAAATGTTTTCCAAGCATGAATTCTTTAGGACACTCTAATAATTTTTCACCCTGCTTATTCACTTCTAAAAAAACGCCTTCGGAATTGAGGATATAAATACCGCAACTGGCATTGTCCATCAAGGTCTTATATCGTTGTTCCGATGCAGCGATCTGATGAAAGGCATTTGCTAATGCAATCGCATGTCCAATTTGTGCTCCCAGAGTGCGCGCAAATGATAAAGGATCAATACCAGTGACATCGGTCATTTTTGATCCTAAAAATAATAATCCCAAACACTGTGTATCTGCAATTAATGGAATTAGCAAAGCGGTTTTAAAGTCTGCATCTTTCAACAACAAATTATTAATGTTTTCTGGAACATCTGACGAGGGAAATCGCAATATTTCTTTTTTTGAAAAAACCTCTGTTAATAAATTAGGTTGTCCAAAAAAGGTATTTAACTGTTCTTTATCTGTTTTACTATATCCCAATACGTGCTGTGGTTTTAATTTTCCCTCACTATCAGCAAAATATAAAATACCCTTTGAAACACCTGCTGAATCAAGACAAACAGCCAAAACATCTTTTAATGCTACATCAATTCCTTCTTTGTTTGTTAATGCAGCTGAAATCCCATCCAATAATGACAGTTGTGCTGCTTGTAATGCACACCGATTAGAAAGATTCATATTATTTTCAATCTGATGTTCAAGCTGACGAACCAATCGCTGTATATGTTCTTCTTTAAATGCATCGATCGATTCAGTTTTCTTTATTTCTTTTTTATTTTTAAAACATGAATTGAGTGTCGACACCAAATCTTGGGAATCAGGCGTTCGCGTCAAATAAGCATCAGCTGATACCTTTTTTGCAAGCGCACGGTCGGCTTCTTCTAGATAATTGGATGAAATTAAAATAACAGGAATATGCGCTGTTTTAGGATTTCGTCGAATCTCAAGACACAATTCAAATCCATCGAGGTGTGGCATTAATACGTCACTGATAACAGCATCAAACAAGTTTTTTTCAACACAATCTAGTGCAGATTTACCATCAGTAGCAGTTGTTACTTCAAAGCCTGCATTAATCAGTTGCATACGCACTAACTTCAACTGAATAGAATTATCATCAGCCAGAAGAATGTGTTTTACAGCATTTTTTTCTTTATTGATCCATCGCACGGATGGGAGATACAATTGGATGGTTTCTATTAAATACGAAATTTCTACGGGCTTAATCAAATAAGCATTAAAATTAGCACCTGCGGCTTGCAGCTCATCCATTTTCGATAAAAATCCGGAAAGCGCTAATATGGGAATTTTATCGCCATTGGGTAATGCTCTTAATTGATTATTTAATGTTAAACTATCCATATCAGGCAAAATTAAATCTTGTAAAATTAAATTGACCGGATGATTCATTGCCTGATACAAAGCAGTTGCGCCATCTTCAGCTTCTAACACCGTATAATTTTCAGATTGTAATGCAAGGCGAAACATTTTTCGCGTTGTTGCATTATCTTCAATCACCAGGATAGTGGGATGTGACATAATTATTTTTTTCCATTTTTTTTAAAATAACTTGCTACAATATCTGGCAATGCTTGTGTATTGATGGGTTTTGCAATATAACCATGACATCCTGCCGATAGTGCCTTTTCTTCATCGCCTTTCATGGCATAAGCAGTTACTGCTAAGATAATTGTATTTTTATATTGTGGATTGGCTTTGAGTTTTCGCGTTAACGCTAAACCATCCATGCCGGGTAATTGCAAATCCATTAAAATAAGTCGCGGTTGGAATGTAGCAAGAATTGAAAGTGCATCATCAGCATCAATGGCAGTATGAACATCATAGCCAGCAATTTTTAGTGTTACTTTTGCCAGTTTTAAATTAATGGCGTTATCATCTACGATTAAAATTGATTCACCTGTCATGCCAAACCTCCTCAAGTGCTGCCAGCAATCTATTCGGGACGACTGGTTTTACGAGAAAATCTTGAATCGCAAACCCCATACTGGCTGATTTTTCAGCAATGACTGTAACGACTATAACAGGAATGTCGCGATTGAATTTTCCTGCGCGCAAATCACGCAGCACATCCCAACCACTCATATCAGGCAATATTAAATCGAGCGTTACCGCATCAAACTGTCTTTTCTCTGCCAGACGCAATGCTTCTGCACCACTGGCAGCAGTAACAACAGCATAACCTGCTTTTTTTAATGTATTCACTATCAGCTCTCTGTCTTTTTCTTCATCTTCAATCACTAAAATTGTTTGCATACCTGGCGTTGGGACAGAAACTATTTGTTCTTTTATTATTTTTTCGTCGCTTTCATGTGCAGCAGATTTTCGCGGCAAAATAGCAAAAAAAGTGCTGCCTTTTTCAACCACGCTTTTAACACCCACGCTACCACCCTGCGCTTCAACAATACGTTTGGTTAACGCCAAACCCAAACCAGTGCCTTGATATTTTTTGGAAATCGTCGCATCTAATTGTTGAAATTCGACAAACAATTTTTTCAAATCCTCATCGCGTATACCAATGCCCGTGTCTCGAATTTCCAATCGAAAATTATTTTTTCCTTCAGCGAGCACACAAATATGAACTTCACCACCATCAGGTGTAAACTTAATCGCATTTGAAATATAGTTATAAAGCACTTGTTTTAATTTAGCGGGATCAATGATTACCTCGTTAATTTTAGGATCGACACTCACATCCATTTTAATTTGTTTTTTTGAAATTAATGTTCGCAAAATATCACGCACTTCGGTAATGATCTTTTCAAGATTGACAGTCTCGGGATGAAATTCCATTTTACCCGATTCCACTTTTGCAAGATCCAGCACATCATTTATTAACTGTAATAAATGACGCGAGCTCAACAATATATCTCCGAGATATTCTTTATGATCTGCAGAAACGGGGCCCACTTTTCCGTTATACATTAATTCTGCAAATCCAATAATGCCATTTAATGGCGTGCGTAATTCATGTGACATATTTGCTAAAAATTCACTTTTCAAACGACTGGCTTCTTGCACTCTGCGATTTTGCATTTCTAATTCTTCATTTTTTACGTGTAATTGTGATTCCAAGCGTTTTTGCTCAGTGATATCTTTTGAAATTAATACATAACCCAACGGCGTACCATCCGTTGCTTTGCGCAATGTGACGGAAACAGATGCCGTGAAATGTTCTCCATTTTTTCGTACACGTTCAAATGTGCCTTCGGCTTTACCGATTTTTAATGCGGTATCTAATAATGCTTTTACGCGACCTGACTTATTATCCTCTTCAGTGTGCAAAATGGATGAGCTTTTTCCAACCATTTCTTCAGCGGTGTAACCATAATTACGACGCGCACCTTCATTCCAAATAACAATATTGCCCTTTAAATCTTTTGCGATAATTGAATTTTCTGTGGCGCTTTCTAAAATGCTATTTAAAAATGTGGTTGATTCAGTTAATGCACGATTTTGTTCGAGAATTTGCGATTCTAATTTTTTTTGAACGCTGATATCACGAACAGCTGCCAGAACCAACAAACCCTCGTCGGTTTTTAAAGGGCTTAAACTGATTTCAATCGGAAACTCAGCACCGTCTTTTTTCAATCCAAATAAGGCAAATCCTTCGCCCATTGATCGGGTGCGTGGCGCTGCTATGAAATCAGTACGATGATGCACGTGTCTGCCACGAAAACGCTCCGGCATTAATCGTTCGACCAATTCACCCAGTAAATCAGTGCGTTCATAGCCAAATAATTTTTCGGTTTGCTTGTTAATTAATACGATACGACCCTTTGCATCGATAATGACCAGGGCATCTGGCATGGCTTCTAATACAGCAGATAGGCGAAAAAAATAAGAAAACTGGTTATCCATTGATAGGCATCCTTGCGCACATGTCACCACATTCATCTATTGTATAGAGTTTGTACGCCCTTTACTAAAGTTGTCAAACAAGTACTATAGAATATATCCATCAAACTGAGTCATAACACGATGAAACACTCCTTTTCTCGCATTATTATTTTATTATTCTGCTTTACCCTTCGGTGTGAGGCTAGCGAGAGCGCAGAACCACCGAAAATTGGTAATTTTGCATTGCCAGGATCTCAGCAACCAGGTCCTCTTGTTGGTTTTGGGCAGAATATTCTTGATAAGCATGAAACGCAGTTAACTTTATCTGCTAGTGATTATGCAGGCATAGACAAGCATTTTATTGATCTGACGCCTTCTGTCGTATACGGAATCACAGATAAGCTTTCTGTTTCGGTTAATGTGCCTTATGCAGCGAGCTTTAAAACGGGACCAGATCACTCTACCGGATTTGAAGATGCATCCACACAAGTAGAATATGCTGTTTATAACAAGTCAACGTCTCGCTTTGAAGATCAAGCAACATTACTCGGCGGCATATCAGTCCCGACTGGCTCAACTCAAAAAATGCCTCAAACAGGTCTTGGATCACCTAGTTTCTTTCTAGGAACAACCTTTGATCGCACCTATGTCAAATGGTTTGTTTTTGCTGCGCCAGGTGCAGAGTTAACAACAAATGACGATGGCACTCAATTTGGCAATAATTATTTGTATCAGATGGGATTTGGAAAAAATATCACAAATGTAAATGGATGGATCTTGGCATGGATGACAGAAGTCGATGGAACATATACACAAAAAGACGTTATTAACGGAATAACTGATCCCGATTCAGGTGGCAACGTCATTTACGCGACGCCATCATTTTGGGCTTCTACCAAACAATTTATTTTTCAATTCGGTGTTGGACTTCCCATTTCGCAAAATTTGAATGGGGATCAAACACGAGAAACGTATTTGATAGATGCCAATTTGAGTTGGAGTATTTATTAAAAGGATGTCATTCGAATGGAATCGGATATTCAAGAATATCTTATCCTGCTCTTAGCGCATGAACGGGTTTTACTACCCATTTCCATGGTTCGCATAGTTTTAGCTATTCCCGCATTGAAAACCATACCAGACCAAGATCCCGCCTTTAAAGGCTTGCTCAATTTCCATGGTACTGGTATCGCTGTATATGAATTATCAAAGCTGATTGACCCTTCATTACCCTTTGAAATCACCCTCGATACACCGCTCGTGCTCACGCAAATTTCAGAAGGTGCTATGGGAATTTTGGTAAGCGAAGTCATCGATATGGTGAAAATTCCAAACGCGTTATTACAAACACCCCTGCCTGATGCCATGCCCTTTGTTAAAGCGATTTACGAAAATCAAAATGAAGCAGCTTGGGTTTTGGATTTGGAAAAACTGGTGCAGTATCATCGATTACGATTGAAGCATGAGATGTCGCATGAATAATTTAATGCAAAAAATGAGGCTGTGGGTATCTGAGCAATTTGGGATTTGTTTGCAAGAAAATCAACTTTCCAGGATAGAAAAATCATTGCATCAATTGAAGCGGTTATTAAACTTGAGTGATGATCAATTGCTATCACGATTAAATGATCAGAATGCATCTGTTTTAAATGCTGTTATAAATATTGTTACGGTCCAAGAGAGTTATTTTTTTAGAGATAAATCTTTATTTAATTTATTGCGTAATGATTACTTACCGTCACTCATTCAAGCAAAAATAAAAAATAATGATTATTCAATACGCATTTGGAGTGCGGGATGTTCCCGTGGAGAAGAAATATATTCTATTGCTATTTTATTAAATGAATTACTGCCTAATACTTCAAAATGGCATTGTACTTTAATTGGCACTGAAATCTGTAATTGGGCATTAGAAGAAGCAACGACCGCTGCTTACAGCTCAATCAGCATGCGAATAATTGATGAACGCATACGAACCAGTTACTTCATCGAAAAAGAAAACAAATATTATTTGCAGCCACCAATCAACACGCAGGTTAAATTTTATTATCATAATTTAGCAAAAAATGATTATCCGAGCGAAAAATTTGATCTTATTTTTTGTCGTAATGTTTTTATTTATTTTTCAAACAAAGCCATTGAACACACGCTCAAACAGTTTAATCATTGTTTGGCAGAAAATGGTAGATTATTTTTAGGATCGTCTGAGTTTTTAAGTTACATACAGCATCCTTTTCAACAAAAAATAGAACGAGGCGTTACTTATTATTCACATATAACCGCAAAAAAAGAAAAAGCATTGCCTATACAAACAGAGGTTATAAAAAGCTACGCTGTCACTCAAGCAACCGCGTCAGAAGAAATGCAAAAAATCAGAACGTTGTTAGAAAATAAACATGCGGAAAAAGCATTGTTATATATTGATCAGTATATAACGCATCATCCAGAAACATCTTTATTTTGTGAGTATAAAGCACGAGCATTAAGTGAATTGGGTGATATTGTAACAGCCAGAGAGTTTTGTAAAAAAGCCATTTTTCTTAACAATTTGAATAGCAATGCTTATTTATTAAAAGGATTAATTGATTTGTCACTCAAAAACGACGTTGAAGCAAAAGAAGCTTTTCAAAACGTATTGATCATAAAAAAAGAATGTGTCGAAGCGTATTATTATTTAGGTAAAATAGCACTGTTAGAAAATCGAACCCCGATAGCAATATCTTTATTAAAACAAGCATTACAGCATGCAATACAAGAAGAGCCGACACGTGTTGTATTTGGAACTCATAAGGAAACCCTTGGAGATTTAATCCTAGATATTGAATCAGAAATCAAAAATCTTGGGGAGCAAAAATGAACGACGGGCAATCTCAAAAAATCCTCCAACAGCGCGCAGACAATTATGCGCTCAGTGAAGATATTAAAAAAAACACCTCTCAGGATTTATTACTAACATTTTACATTAATAAAATAAAGTATGCTATTGAATATAAATACTTAAAAAAAGTAATTCTAGAGATAAATATAACGCCTATTCCATTATCTCAGATGGAATTTCAAGGGGTGTGTTATTACGATGGCAATGTTATATCGGTGATCAATGCTTCTGCTTTGTTTTATGGTAAACTTGATTTAAGTGAATCGTCCCTTATTTTGATTGAATTAAAAGAAAAATTGATCGGCTTAACCGTCGGCGAAATTATTGGTCAAGAATTTTTTGACGCATCAATTGAATTGGTGCATTTTGCAACTGAACATGCGCAAAATCAAAAAATTATTTCAGGCATTTATAAAAAAGAATTTTCACTGATTAATGTAGATAAATTATTTGACCTGTTTAATCAGCCCTATTATTCTTACTCACGCTAATCAAGGAGTGAAGCATGAGACATACTATTCGTAGAAAAATTTCAATCGGATTTTTTTGTTTATTTTTAGTATTGTCCATCACTATTTTAATGACGTTATTTGAAGTAAAAAAAGTAAAAGAATTTTCAGATGAATTAAAAAATTATCAATTGTCAGCCTATGAAGCTGAAGGTCAGTTTGATTTTGGCATTATAAATACTTCTTTTGCATTACAGAGTTGGGTGTTAACACGCAATCCTAAATATATTACTAAGCGCGAAGTGGCTTGGAAAGCATTGGATGAAGATATTGCTACTTTTGAGGGTAGTGAATCGCATTGGAAAAGTGAAAAAGTTCGATCAGAATGGGCTGAAATAAAACCACTTATTCTATCGCTTAAAGAAGAACAAGATAAAATTATAAAAATAATTAACAGCAATGAAAAAAACCCAGCAATACAAGATAGTAATCAAAAAAAAGCATTTCAGATGATATCAACAATTACAGAACCACTGACAGAAAAAATTATTCTATTGCTTGATGGCCCCGGCACAACATTACTTAATAATGCTGAAACCCCGCATGATAATCTAAGTGATTCCTTGATTACTTTGCTTGTCAAAAACAATAATGATTTAAATAAAGGACTTTCTATTTTAAGTGCATTCGAATGGATTTTATTAATAATAGGTGTGGTATTGGCGTCATTAATTACCACGTTAACTTCAAAGAGTATTGTAAACCCCATTCAAAAAGCCATTGCCATTGCAACTCAAATTGCAAAGGGTGACAGAAGGTTAAAAATTACCGTGCAAGGAAATGATGAAACAGCCGATTTATTAGTGGCCTTAAAAACGATGAGCGAGAGTATTGCCGATGGCGAAAACAAATTAAAATATTCCGAAGAAAAAGTACAAAAAATATTAAGTGAGCTGCAAGAACGTATTAAATTGTATTGCGACCATATTGCACTGGTTTCTAAGGGTGATTTAACAAAAACGCTCACCGTGACAAGCGATGATGATTTATCCAATCTCGGAAAATATTTAAACGAGATGACAGCAAGCTTATCTAAAATTTCATCACAAATTGTCGTGGCAACAAATGAAATGTCTACCGGATTGAGTCAACTTGAAAATTCGACGATATCTCAAGCAGCCAGTGCATCTCAACAAGCTACCAGTGTGACGGAAGTCAATAACGTGGTTGAAGAAATAAAAAGTATCTCTAAACAAACATTAGGTAAAGCATCCAATCTAGGCGAATTTTCCGAAAAAACGCATGCGACAGGTGAAAAAGGGAAAGAGTCTATCAATGATATGGTTCTGTCTATGCAGTCTCTTCAAGCAAAAATGCAAATGATTGCAGATACTATTTTAAGTTTAAGTGATAAAACACATCAAATTGGTAATATCACTGAAGCCGTTTCTGATATTGCAAAACAATCTCGATTACTGGCATTAAATGCTGCTATTGAAGCGGCAAAGGCAGGAGAAGCAGGAAAAGGATTTGCAGTGGTTGCCTCGGAAGTAAAGGTATTGGCTGAAAAATCACAAGCATCAACCGACAGCGTGCGACAATTATTGCAAGATATTCGACAAGCAACCGAACGCGCGGTCATCGTTACCGAAGAAGGTACGAAAAGCGTAGAAGCAAACTTGGGGCAAGCCCGCGAAACAGGTAGCATTATTAATGCATTGGGCGATGTGATTCAGCAAAGCTCCATTGCATCACAACAAATTGTTGCTGCTGTTAATGAAGAATCTGTCGGTATCGATCAAATGATTAAAAGCATCGGTGAGATTGATAAGGTAACGCAACAATTTAGCAGCGCAACTGAACAAACTAAGCAGGCAACAATCAATCTTACGAAAGTCGCTGACAATTTAAAAGAAAGTGTCAGTATCTACAAATTAACTAAAGATATGTAATTGATGACAGTGGAAGCGATAGCAAGCATGTGAGAACGATATGCCGATCGACCCCAAACTCTACCAACAACTACTTGAGATATTTAGGCAAGAGTTGAAAGAACAGCATCAAGTCCTGATATCAAGCCTATTTGCTATTGAATCAGCTGATGCTGCTGAACGACAAAATCAATTACAGATTTTATTTCGCGTCGCACATAATATCAAAGGTGCTGCAAAAAGTGTTTCGCTGGATGCTATTGCAACCATTGCTCATAGTCTTGAAGATAAATTTACTGAGTGGAAAGCAAAAAATGTCACTTTGAAAAAAGCAGATATTGATGATTGCATAAAAAAAGCTGATGCTATGTTGTCAGCATTAAATACGCATTTCTCCTCCAGTCCTTTTGATGATGAAATATTAAAAATACCACTTATAAAAATTGAAAATGCTAATACCAAAGCAGATGAATTTATTACCTATCGATTACGATTTGAAAATTGGTTAAAAACAATGCATGAATGCATTCATTTAATGGATGATGAACAAAAAATACTGAATAAAAAAGACAATACCAAAGCGACTATTCTTTTAAAACCACTGTCACAACTGAAATTAATTACAGAAAATGCCAATCAATTGATAGATGGGTTTTCAAGATCATTGCAAAATCTACAAGATGATCTACGTAACATGAGATTGATCCCCATTGAAACCATTTTAAAACCACTGGAAAGAGTGGTACGCGAATTATCGAGCGAAATGGGTAAAAATATTTCACTGACCGTTTTGGGAAAAGACATAGAAATTGATAAACCCATATTGGATCGCTTGAAAGATCCGCTGCAACATTTGATACGCAATGCGATTGATCACGGCATTGAAACGCCCGAAGAAAGAAAAAAATGCGGAAAATCAGAAAATGGAAACATTAAAATTACTGTGCAACACGATTCAGGTAAAATTAAAATTATCTTTCAAGATGATGGAAAAGGAATTAGTGTCGATAGAATAAAATCACTGGTATTGGAAAAAAAATTAGCTGCAAAAGAGACACTAGATAAACACAATGATACTGAAATTCTTAATTATATTTTTCAATCTGGTTTTACCTCAAAATTAAATGTAAACGAATTATCAGGTAGAGGTGTTGGCTTAGATGTCGTTAAAACCAATATCGAATCCATTAAAGGTTCAGTTCAAGTAGAAACACAAATAAACATTGGCACCACTTTTACATTAACTTTACCCTTAACAATGGCAACGACCCGCGGTGTATTTTTTACAATAAACGATCAGCAATTTATGTTGCCCACATTATTGTTACAAGCATTACATGAATTTAATTTAACAGATATTAAATCAGTAGATGGCGAAAAAACCTACTTAATTAATGATGTGCCCATACCTGTTAAATCGTTGCATAAAATTTTATCTATTCCAAATAAAAATGAGATGCAGTCCAATCTTCTAGCTATCTTGATTCGCGTATCGGGAAATTCATTGCTGATTCTAGTGGATGACATTCAAAACGAACACGATTGTGTTATTAAACCGTTGCCCGTACCATTTGATCAAAACACATTGTATATTGGTGTGACATTAACTGATTCCGGAAAAGCTGTTCCCGTATTAAATCCAAAAATATTGTTTCAATTGGCCTCTAAGCAAAATGAAACTGATATTGATACTACACCGCAAATGATTGAACCTGATCTCATAAAACGAATTTTAGTGGTCGATGATTCGTTAACAACGCGAAGTTTAGCAGTGCATTCATTAAGTATGGCGGGTTATCAAGTTGAAGGCGTTAGCAATGGTATCTTAGCCTGGGAAATGCTCAAAAAAACGCCTTTTGATTGTGTTGTGACTGATATCGAAATGCCAATCATGGATGGTTTTGAATTAACTGCATTGATCAAATCCAATGAACAATTGAAATCGACAACTGTTGTAATCGTATCAGCACATGAAACCGATGAAGATAAAAAAAAGGGATTAAAATTAGGTGCAGATGCATACTTATTAAAAAGTCAATTTGATACGCAGTCGTTAATTAATATTATTCAGAGATTGCTATAATGAATAATAAAATACGAATTCTTATTGCGGAAGATTCCAAAGTAATTACAGAATTATTACATGCGATCCTATCAGCTGAACCTGATTTTGATATAGTTGCTTGCGTTGGCAATGGACAAGAAGCTGTTGAGCAAACAAAAAAATTAAAACCTGATTTAATTACCATGGATATTAAAATGCCAGTGATGGATGGCCTAGAAGCAACACGCATTATTATGTCTGAGTTTCCTACACCCATTGTCGTTATCTCTGGGCATGCAAATAAAAATGAAGTTAACACTACTTTTGATGCATTAAATGCAGGTGCTCTAACGCTTATTGAAAAACCAAAAGATATATTAAGTGCAGGCTTTGAAACTGACAAACGTATTTTGTTAAATACATTACGCGCACTCTCTTCTGTTCACGTGATACGTCGTAAAAAAATACAAGCAAAGCCAGCTATTGAAAAATTTGTTTACCCCAGACCAACCAACACAGCTAGAATAGCAGCGCTAGGCTTGTCAACGGGTGGACCTGAAGTGCTTAATTATATTTTATCTAACCTTAATGCTACAATTTCAGCACCTATGGTTGTCGTTCAACATATTACAAATGGATTTTTGCCTGGCTTAGTCAGTTGGTTGTCTTCTAAATCTACTTTGCCGCTTCATATCGCTGAAAATAAACAGTTATTACAAAAAGGTCATGTTTATTTTGCACCAAATGATAGGCACCTTACGATAAAACAAGGTCTATCAGGTCCAGTAGCAGTATTAGAAGATTCTGATGCTTTTGCAGGTTTTAAACCTTCTGTAACAAAACTTTTTTTATCTATTGCAGAAACCTATCCCAATAAAGCAATTGCTGGATTATTAACGGGTATGGGTTGTGATGGTGCTGATGGTTTATTAGCAATAAAAAAAGCAGGTTCATATACATTTATTCAAGATAAAGAAAGTTCAATTGTATTTGGAATGCCCGGATCTGCGCAATTGCTGCAAGCAGAATGTGATACTATTCAGTTAAATGCAATACCAACATTTTTAAATAACACTCTTAAAAAAGGCGAAAACAATGAAGAAGAAAATACTGGTAGTAGATGATAGCGCAACAGCCCGTGCATTATTTAAAATGTGCATGTCGGGAAATTTAGATTACCAATTATTTGAAACAAATGATCCACAAGAAGCGTTAAAAATTGCGCTGGCTGAAAAACCTTTTCTTATTATTCTAGATTATAATATGCCTGTGATGGAAGGTCCTAAGATTGCAAAAATGATGATTGATAACGGCGTTCAATCAAAATTTGTTTTAATGTCTGCAAATACACAATATTCAGTCATTGAAGAAATAAATAATGAAGGATTTGTGGGTATATTGGAAAAACCCATTTCAGCAGAAACAGTCCAATCACTATTGGAGAAATTACAATGATTTCCCTTACTACTATCCAAGAAGATGCGTTAATAGAAATATGTAATGTTGGGATGAGTAAAGCCGCAAAACAATTATCAATTTTACTTAATAGCCATATTAATATTCATATCCCAAAAATCAGTTTGCTCGATATGCAGCATTTTATTCAGAATAATATTTTTTCATCTATCGAAACATTGTCTTATGTATACCAAACAATATCTGAAGACCTTCTTGGCAGAGCAATTTTAATGTTTCATAGAGCACAAGCTACATTGTTGACACAATCAGTCATTGGCATAACACCTAAATTAACTGAAAAAGAGGCAAAGGCCTGTGAACAAGAGGCCGTATTAGAAATTGGTAACATTATGATTACATCGTGCATGAGCGCCATAGTAAATATGATTTCTTTACATATTAAACTAGATACGCCGCATTATAATGAGCATAGGTTAATAGAGGTCATTGAATCGCAAGTAAAGGATGTGGAAAAATATTCTCAAGAAATTATTTTAATTGAGACGCGTTTAGAGTCTGCTGGTAAATTTATTTCAGGTAGCTTATTGCTAATGCTGACAAAATCATCTATTGATAATTTACTCAGCGGTATCAATAATTTATTAAAAGTATGATTATTTACCGTCATGTTAGGAGCGATAAATCATGTTGTTGAGTGTTTATGATAATTAATGATTTTTTATATGAAGAAATATTCCAATATTTGCCATTAGGTCTATTTGTATTAGATTCCAAATGTAATGTTATATTCTGGAATGAATGGATGGTAGAAAAAACAAAAATTAAAAAAGAGCATGCCATTGGAAAAACCATTGGAAATTTGTTTCCTTCAATGAAACATGAGCGCTTTAATAATGCCGTTGAACAAATACAAACCGTTGCTTCTCCTCAAGTGCTTTCACAAACACTCAATCATTACATTATCCCTATTCCATCAAACATCTATGAAAAAATTGATTATATGCAACAACATGTAGAAGTGTTTCCATTAAAGTCAAAATTAGGTTGGTTGGCATTGGTCGTGATTCAGGATGTAACAGATAATGTCCATCAAAAAAACACTATGATGCAGATGGCATCTAAACTAGAAGAAGAAAGTTATCATGACGCTTTAACAGCGATCTATAATCGCCGTTTTTTATGGGAATACTTAGAACAACAAATTGCACAAGCGAAGCGCGGTAATTATAGCATTTGTTGTTGCATGTTTGATTTAGACTATTTTAAAAAAGCAAATGATGATTTTGGTCATAGCGCAGGCGATCAAATACTGACTTCATTCGTCAATTTAATTAACGGCACTGTGAGATCGAGCGATGTTTTTGTTCGATACGGTGGTGAAGAATTTTTATTAATTATGCCACATACAGATATTACTGATGGCTCAAAATTGGCAAATAAAATTCGTGTATTGTGGGAGGAAAAAATACACGCTAATTTTATAGGTTATAAATCAACCTGTAGTGCTGGACTCTCCCTATGGAAACCAAAAAATCCAGTTTCATCGCAAGAATTGGTTGATTTGGCAGATAAAGCACTTTATAAAGCCAAGGAAAAAGGCAGGAATTGTGTCGTGTTTTAAGACGCAGAAATACGTAGATTATAGATCAAAACTATCTGGGTTCCAGTCATGCCGCAGGGTGATTTGTTACCACGCTTGTTACAACACCATTAAAATTTCTTTATTGCGTGATAGTTCTTGATATAACGCATCAAGCTGCATTTTTGATTCTGCGTAAATAGTGATAGACAATGATAAATAATTATTGTCTTTGCTGATCTTTTTTTGAATGCTTTCAAGATCGGTGGCGGGAAAATGTTTTTGCACAACATTAAGCACAATTTTTTCAAAATCACCCTGTGTTTTTCCCATCACTTTTAGCGTGAAATCACAAGGGAATTCAATAATGGATTCTTCAAGGTGACCATTAGGGGTTTTTGCCATGTATCGTCGCTCCACTCTAAGTTTTCGACTGCTTCTGCGCCTCATATAGTGTAACCATTTTTTTCCAAAGTGGTCCAACATTACCATCATGTACGGGTTGATTGTCGATCATCACAATCGGGCAAATTTCTTTAATGGAGCCTGTGACCCACACCTCATCTGCGTTTTTAAGCATATCCGTAGTAATTGTTGTCTCGCGACAACCAATATTATTTTCTTTTGCTAATTGAATGATTAATTCACGCGTAATTCCACTTAAAATATTATGCGATAATGGCGGTGTCAGTAATTGATTATTTTTAACGATAAATAAATTACTGCTGGTGCACTCCATCACCTCATTATTGCGAATTAAAATAGTTTCAATAGCGCCCAATGATTTTGCTTTTTGCATTTGCAAAATATTCGGCAATAAATTAATCGCTTTAATATAACAATTACAGTGACGCGTATCTTCCGACGTAATAGCTGAAAAACCTTTTTCAAGTTGCGAAAGAGTTTGTGCTTTAAAAGGTGTGATAAACGCAACGACAGTCGGCACGAGATCATTTGGAAAAGTATGGTTACGCGACACATCTGCGCCACGCGTGATTTGGCAATAACAGCTGTAATTACCCGTGATTTTTTGATTTTTTTCAAGCAGTGTTGTGAAAATGGTTTTCCATTCCGTCAATGTATGCGGATTTTTCATTTCAATGGCATGCAAACTTTTTTCAAGCCGCGCTATGTGTTCATTCAGCCTGAAAAATTTTCCATCAAAAACAGGAATGACTTCATAAACGCCGTCACCAAATAAAAAACCACGGTCCATAACAGAAACCGTGGCTTTTTCTTGTGGAAGATAATGACTATTTAAATAAACAATATTCATTACAGCATATTCGCAACATGATCCCACGCACGCTCTACGATGCCGCCTTTAGGATCATTATTCAAAGCAACCAGGGGAGCGCTTGCGACAATATTGTTATGTAACAACACATTTAATGTGCCAACAACATCGCCTTTTTTAACCGGCGCTTGTAATTTGTTGATGACGACTTTCGGTTTTAAATGTGGGTACGTTCCTGATTGAATGGTGACAAAAAGAGGTGATACCAAGCCAACAGGTACCGTTCTTGCTTGACCTAACCAAACAGTCGGTGTTGCGAGCGATTGATTCGCCTCAAACAATTTATGTGTTTTATAAAAACGAAAACCCCAGTTAAGCAAGCTTTCAGAATCTGATGCGCGTTCAGCATCTGTTGGTGCGCCCATCATGACAGAAATTAAACGTGTGCCATTGCGCACTGCAGATGAAATCAAACAATACCCCGCTTCTTCTGTGTGACCTGTTTTTAATCCGTCAACAGAAGGATCTCGCCACAATAAGCGATTGCGATTGGGCTGTTTAATACCATTGTAAGTAATCCAGCCTTGTTTAAAGAACGGATAATACTGTGGGAAATTCGTAATAATTGCGCGTGTTAACAATGCCATGTCATACGGTGTTGTATGGTGACCTGGTTGTGGTAAACCCGTTGGATCAACATAATGCGTGCCGTTCATGCCCAGTTGCTTCGCAGTTGCATTCATCATGGACACGAAAGTAGCTTGATTGCCACCCACATATTGCGCCAATGCTGTGCATGCATCATTGCCGGAAGCCACAATAATACCGTCAATTAAATCTTGAACGGAAACAAGACTACCCTCTTTGATAAACATGCGTGAACCGCCTGTTTGCCATGCTGTTTTGCTAACACGCGTGGTATCTGTTAAATGTATTTGACCGCTCTTCAATGCTTCGAATGTTAAATACAGCGACATTAACTTTGTTAAACTCGCTGGCTGCATTTTTTCGTGCATATTTTTATGCGCAAGAATCATACCCGTGTTTGCATCCATCAGCACATAACCTGCAGAATTTAATGTGGGCGCTGTTGGTACAATACTGGGCGTAGGTATCGCTGATGTAGGTGTTGGGACTGCTGCAACAGGTACTGGTGCTGGTACTGGTGCTGGTGCTGCCGTGGTTGGAGCAGCCGTTGCAACAGCAGGTGTTGCAACAGCAGGTGTTGCGACGGGTGTTGCGGTAGATGCTGCAATTGCACTCGTAACACAAAAAAGAATTCCAACAAAAAGCGTCAATATAAGCTGATATACACGTTTCATAAATCTTTCCTTTTAAATTTTTGCATATCATAACCTCGTTGCATCATTCATTCAAACTATAATTAATGCATTCGGCTCATTTTTATGGTTATAATCACGGCGATTTTTTTAGGTTTCAAACAGAGGTCTCAAATATGTCTATCGAACAAACACTTTCTATCATCAAACCCGATGCAGTTGCAAACAATGTCATTGGAAAAATTATTACACGCTTTGAAGATGCGGGATTAAAAGTAGTTGCCGCACGTATGATGCAGCTCACGCGCGAACAAGCTGAGCAATTTTATGCAGAACATGCCGCAAGACCATTTTTTGCGCCACTCGTCGCATTTATGACACAAGGTCCTGTGGTTGTTCAAGTATTGCAAGGCATCGACGCGATTAAAAAAAATCGCGATATTATGGGCGCAACCAATCCTAAAGAAGCATTGCCCGGCACAATTCGTGCAGATTTTGCACAATCTATCGATGCAAATGCGGTTCATGGTTCGGATTCAGTGGCGGCAGCTACACGCGAGATTGCGTTTTTCTTTAAACCAAACGAAATATGTGCGTAAATATACCACGATCTTGCAATAGCTTTGAGCGCAGCGAGCACAACTAAGGAATGTCACAGTGACTGAAAAAACACATGAATCACCTGTTTCAATGACACCAGGAAAATTATTATCCGCTGCGCGGGAAGCACGTGGATTTTCTCTGGCGGAAATTGCAAAACAAACACGTTTGTCTGTGCAAACAATATGTGATATTGAGCAAGACGACTACAAACACATTGGTGCACGACCCTTTGTTCGTGGTTACTTGTGCACCTATGCGCGTTTGGTGAACGTTCCTGAAAAACAAATTTTAGAAGCATTGGAAGCATCTGGTTTAATGCCAGCTGAAACTTATCCCACGCTACCGATTGTTGAGAGTGTCCCTGTCACAAACGTAACGCATTTGCGTTCGCGTTCGTTAAATGCACGCTGGATATTAAGTGGTGTCAGTGCGTTGATATTAATTGCATTGATTATTTGGTGGCAAGACGCACCGCTGTCTTCAAAAGAAATCCCCATTAAACACGCACAAACAAATACAGACACCTCAGCAATGGCGACGATCTCGCAACCAGACGCTACGCCATCTAAACAAGTGGATACACAATCCGAATCGGTAGATGCAAACTCACAACCAATAACTGCTCTATCCGCTTCTAAGACCGTTCCAACTGTAAAAAAAGTGGTGGGGCATAAAGAAAAAACCAAGATGCTCGTTAAAAAAGACAAAGCGGTCAGTATCAGCAAAAAGAATAATGATGATGATATGATCACTGGATTTGTGACCAAGCCATCTGCAGCACTACACCCCACTTATACGATTTCACCAGCGCCATAAATGTCATACCCATTATGAAAGAAAAAATTCAAGCCATTCGCGGAATGAATGACATTCTTCCGAACGCTACCCCTTATTGGCAACATATTGAATCTGTTTGTCGTGATGTTGCAGCGCAATACGCTTATCATGAAATTCGTTTTCCATTGCTTGAACAAACAAAATTATTTAAACGCGGTATCGGTGATGCAACCGATATTGTTGAAAAGGAAATGTATACATTCGATGATCGCAATGGTGATAGCTTAACATTGCGTCCTGAAGGCACGGCAAGTTGCGTGCGTGCGGGCATTGAGCATGGATTGCTATACAATCAAATACAACGTTTGTGGTATATGGGCCCGATGTTTCGTCATGAACGGCCGCAAAAAGGTCGCACACGTCAATTTCATCAATTCGGCGTTGAAGCGTTTGGTTTAAGTGGGCCTGATATTGATGTTGAAATTATTTTATTATCCAAACGTATTTTTGATTGCTTGGGTTTATCGCAAGATATTACATTAGAAATAAACACGCTGGGTAGTTTCGAGCAACGTGAACAATACAAAGTCGAGCTGGTTAACTATTTTAACGCACATAAAAATAAATGCGACGAAGATTCACAACGACGCTTGATCACCAATCCTTTACGCATTTTAGATAGCAAAAATCCAGAAATGAAATCGCTCATTGAAAATGCACCCCAATTAAATGATTTTATTGTGGGTGATGCGAAAAAACATTTTGATCATACCTGTGAATTATTAACTGCGGCAGGTGTGCCATTTAAAATAAATCCCTACCTAGTGCGTGGCTTAGATTATTATTGCTTAACTGTTTTTGAATGGGTAACAACACACTTGGGTGCACAAGGCACGGTGTGTGCTGGCGGACGTTACGATGGTTTGGTGGAACAGCTGGGTGGAAAAGCCACGCCGGCATTTGGTTTTTCAATGGGATTAGAGCGCATTGCATTATTATTACAAGAGAAAAAATCGATGGATGATGTGCCAGATTTTTATGTGATTTCACAAAACGATTCGGCTGCATTATTATTTTGCGAAAAACTGCGCGATCAATTTAAAGATATTGCTATTGAAATGAATTGTGGGAAAGGTGATTCGAGCAAACAATTAAAACGTGCTTATGACAGAAATGCGAAATTTGCCTTGTTTCTAGATGAAGATAAAACAATAGCAATGAAAAACTTAAAAGAAAATAAAGAGAATATTTTATTTTCGGCAGAGTCGCTGGATAAATTATTTTTGTTTATTAAAGAAAATTTTTAAATACGCGAAATCTGAAATTGTTTGAGGTAGCGAGCGCTTGTTGGGGTTACGGGTAGCGCTTGAGGGGAATACGAGGCATGGATGCCGAGTTTAGCCTACATGGATGTACTAGCGGCGTCCCCGAAAGTGCTACCCTAACCTCAACAAGTGCGAGTGGTTGAAAAATTACCGCTAAAATTACAGCTAAAATTAAGAGGATTTAAAAACATGTTAGACGGATACGTTTCAGAAAAAGAACAACTAGAATCCATCCAAAAATGGTGGCGTGAAAATGGCAAATTTCTCATGATCGCGATTATTATTGGTTTGGCGATCGGATTTGGCTGGCGTTATTGGCGCACACTTTCCATGCATCGCGCAGAAAATGCATCTGTTGTTTATCAATCGGTGTTGCAAGCAGATTCACAAAATAAAATAACGACTGCACAAGGTGGCGCCACAATTTTAATGAATGATTTTTCGAGTTCACCCTATGCCAGCTTGAGCGCATTATTATTCGCAAAAGAGGCGGTTGCACAAAATGCACTTCCGACTGCTTTAACAAAATTACAGTGGGTTATTAAAAACAGCGATCAAAAAAGTCTAAAGCAAATCGCACGCATTGATGCAGCACGCATTTTGCTCTCACAAAAAAATACAACCGCAGCAATGAATGAATTAAAAATTGTAGATGATAAAAGTTTTTTACCGCTTGTTAATTGGGTAAAAGGTGATATTGAAACACAATTAGGAAATGCAGTCGCTGCAAAACAAGATTATTTGGCAGCAAAAAAGGCGTTGGCTGAATTTCCACCAGCAAATGATTTATTAAAACAACAATTGGCACAATAATGCTTCCCGTCTTAACTATCGTTGGCCGTCCGAATGTCGGCAAATCCACGCTTTATAATCGCTTAACAAAAACACGTGACGCGATTGTCGGTGATATGCCAGGCATCACACGTGATCGCCATTATGGTGAAGGCACATTTGAAAATCGTTCTTTTATTGTCGTAGATACGGGCGGTATTGCAGAGCCTGACACTGATAAAGAAATGGCGAATATTACTGAGCAACAAGTTACAGAAGCAATTAAAGAAGCGGATGTGATTTTATTTGTGGTTGATGCAACCGCAGGCATTGCAACCGGCGATTGGGAAATTGCCAAGCAATTACGGACGACCACATCTAAACCTGTATTTTTAGTAATTAATAAATCAGAACGCGCACAAGCAGAATTAATTAACAGTGAATTTTATCAACTGGGATTAAAAACAATCTATACCGTTTCAGCCAATATTGGTCGTGGTATTGATACCATGCTTGCGAGTATTTTATCCGCATTTCCAGTTGATGAAATTAAAGAAGAAGCGATTGATGAAACACGTACGCGAATCACTGTACTGGGTCGTCCCAATGTCGGAAAATCCACCTTAATTAATCGCATTTTTGGTGAAGAACGCGTAATTGTTTTTGATCGCCCTGGCACCACGCGTGACAGCATTGAAATTCCTTATGAAAGAAATGGCCGAAAATACACATTGATCGATACCGCAGGTATTCGTCGCCGCGGAAAAGTAACCGAAGGTGTTGAAATATTTTCCGTAATCAAAGCAATGCAGGCCATGAAGCAATCGCATGTGGTTGTATTGGTGGTTGATGCGCGCGACGGACTATCCGATCAAGACATGCGTTTGATGGGATTGATTATGGAAACGGGTAACGCGCTCGTGTTGGCATTTAATAAATGGGATGGCATGAACGAAGAAGATCGCGACGCTTTTAAACGCGCTGTGGATCGTCGTTTACCCTTCGCCACTTTTGCGCGTCGTTATTATATTTCCGCAAAACACGGCACAGGCGTTGGACAACTGTATGATGCAATTGATGAAACACAAGATGCGCTAGCGCAACCTTTTGCAACCCACGAATTAACAAAAATATTAATGGCAGCAACCGCCGATCATCAACCGCCGCTCGTACAAGGTCGTCGCGTGAAATTGCGTTACGCACATTTAGGTTCGCGTCGTCCACTCGTGTTTGTAATTCATGGAAAACAAGTGGATAAATTACCAGGATCTTACAAACAATATTTAATTAATTATTTTCGCGATCAATTAAAGCTTGTCGGCATTCCATTAATTTTAAAATTTTTAACTGACGATAATCCGTATGTGATCGGTTAGCGCGCCAATCACACTTTTTACATTTCGGTTATGATTGTATTCAAGCGCGGATTCGCGGCCCAATGCATTCTTATTTTATCGTTATTTTTTATTGTCCCAAAGCGGCAAAAATAGGGCGTGCGTTATTATCCCTTTCATGCTGTTCTGCTTGCATCGCTATTTCCAATACATTGTCGGGCAAAGTAAATCGACTCAGCACGGCATGTGTTTTTAACATCAATGCTTGAACGGCTGAAAACAATGTTCCTACCATTGTCACGCTTACTGCTACAAAATAGTTTTCAAAACGCTTAGGTTTGTGAGTGGTGAAAAGACGTCTGTGGGGTCCAGTGTCTTTATATCCATCGATAGCACCACCGACAGCAGCCCCCGCAAAACACGATAAAAAACACATCGTAAGTGCCTGCAATACTGTTTTTGCCCAAAACGGACTTGTAATCACACTCAAAATCAATCCCGTGTCACGCAATAATTCGCTATAACTGGATGTCGAATCGGCGATTCCACCTTCCTGCAATAGAAATAAAATAAGACTTGCGTCGTTGTGTACCCCTGGCGCATGATGAGCATGACCTGCAAAAGATGCGTATTTATGTTCATTGTTTTTATATTTATTCAACGCATACAACATCTTTTTCGCATCTAATGAGAACAATTTAACAGATCGTGTTGGTTGCATGGGTGAATCAAATTGTTTCTTCTTAATGACTTCTAAAATTTCTCTGGGGTTTAAATGCAGATCTGCACCAGCAGAATGAAGATACCCTATAATCAGACAATCATTTTCTAGTGTATCTACCCAGTAAGGCGCAAAACCATCACATTCCTTTTTTAGCTGATCAAGTATCGTCCCATCTTTTGCTGCTTTAAGTCTGTCTTGTATCAGTTGTTCGATGTTCGTGTCAAATGTGTAACTGATGTAGTGTTTTTTGCCATTATCTATAATCGTCATGCCAATGCCACCAATCGTCACGCCAATGCCACCAAACATAAAATTCGTCGGCTGCCAATAATGAACAACGACATAATTGCGTTCATCTATCACCGTTTTTCTTTGCCTGATACCAAAAAGAAATTGTCGCATAGTTTGTTCTTCTGTCCAGTATGCTTTGTATAAAGTACGATTTTTTTACGATTTAATCATGTTGACAATTTTCACCATGCACATGATGATGATCGTCGCCACCCTGCCGATTTATTTTTTCGATTTTCTTTTTGATAATATTACGTTTTAAATGAGATAAGTAATCAATAAATAATTTTCCATCCAGATGATCTAATTCATGCTGGATGCATTTTGCCATAAATCCTTCTGCTTCAAATTCCATTGCTTTGCCAAATCGATCTTGCGCTTTGACTTTAATTTTTTCAGCACGCGTTACTTTTTCATACGCACCCCCTTTCACAGACATACATCCTTCAGGCGATGTTTCCGTGCCGATTTTTTCGATAATTTCGGCATTCACCAAACAGAGCGGTTGATCTTTTTTTTCGGAAAAATCAATTACGGTAATGTGTTTGGGGTTTTTAAAATCCAGTTGTGTGCATGCCAATGCCGCACAATTTTCAGATGCATAATGCGTTTCAAACATGTCATCAATCATTTGTTGTGTTTGCGCGCCGAAATCGGTGACTTTTTCGCCTTTGGTGCGTAAACGTAGATCGGGAAATTGTAGGATTTTAACAATAGACATAAACATTCTCGTATTTTTTTAATATTGACACACAAAAATCAAAGAATAACTGCACGCCGATTGCACTTCTCACCATATGGTTTAGAAGCCGAGCGTAAGCGAATGCGAAACCATAAACAACGATAAATCTCAAATCGCTAATCAGTTTTTATAAAATGCATCCTATATTTTAAGTGTTATCCTTGATTGGGCTTTCGCATTCGCTTACGCTCGGCTTCTAAACCATATAGCGAGAAGTTGCGGCAAGTGCAATGCTTCTTTGTTTTTGCCGGGAAGAGGACTCGAACCTCCACGGGTGTTACCCCACAGGCATCTGAAACCTGCGTGTCTACCAATTCCACCATCTCGGCTTACCAATCAATCGGTATTCTACCTGCTTTTTTTAAAATTGCATTCGCTTTTGAAAAATGTTTACAGCTTAAAAAGCCGCGATGTGCAGACAAAGGCGATGGATGCGGCGCGGTTAATATCACATGTTTTTTCGTATCAATTAATGCCGTTTTTTTCTGCGCAGAAGATCCCCATAATAAATAAACAATGGTTTCGGTATGTGAATTAAGACATGAAATCACTGTATCTGTAAATTTTTCCCAGCCAATATTCGCGTGCGATTGCGGTTTATTTTCTTCAACCGTTAAAACGGTATTTAATAATAAAACACCTTGATTTGCCCATTTTTCTAAACAACCCGACTTGGGTATTTCAATATCACAATCATTTTTTAATGCTTTAAAAATATTCACTAATGAAGGCGGTGGTTTGATACCCTGCTTCACCGAAAAAGAAAGTCCATGCGCTTGATGAGGATTGTGATAAGGATCTTGTCCAACGATAACCACTTTGACATCAGAAAATGGCGTGAATCGAATTGCATTAAAAATATCAGATTGCGCGGGATAAATGATTTTACCTTTTAAGCGTTCTTGTTTGAGAAACTCTAAAATGCTTTGAAAATAAGGTTTTTGTTTTTCGGATGCAAGAAAGGTTGACCAATTCATAAAATGAATATCACTATTTTTATTCAAACTTTCGCGCCCGCTCACGCGGGGGCTTCTAAGCTTTATCACTGGCACAAACCGTCAGCAAGCACGCGCTAGTGATATGGTTTAGAAGCATTTGCGTTAGCAAACGCGAATGGGGCTATCACTATATTATCACTGATACAGCACAAAGGTTGAGAATAACGGTATTAACCAATCACTGTAATCGCATGCCCCAACCCTGCACGCGCAATGCGTGCCACCAAACTATCTGATTCATCGACGTTTGCTAATGGCCCAATTTGCACACGATATAATCTTGATACGCGCACATCATGCGTGATGATAATATTGCGTCTTGTTAAACGCTCTAATTCATATCTCAATCGCTGCGCATTCGCAGGATAAGCAAACGCACCCACTTGTAAATACAGCTGCGGACGATGATGCGCGAAAATTTGACGGGTTCTTTGCAGCGGATTCGGCTCATCGATACTCGTGACCTCGACCAATGCAGTACCGCGACTCGCATACCCTAACTTTTTTGCAGCAACATACGATAAATCCATAATGCGATTAGCAGCGAAAGGTCCACGATCATTCACTTTCACAATAACTTGCCGACCATTTTCCAAATTGGTTACCCGCACATAGCAAGGAATCGGTAAATCAGGGCTGGCTGCGGTCATGCCCAATAAGTTATACGGTTCACGGGTTGATGTTAATCGGCCATTAAATTTCGTGCCATACCAAGACGCTATACCGCGCTTATCATAACCGCGCGCTGTTTTTAAAACGTGATACCATCGACCATCAACGTGATAATCTTCATTGCCATACTTACTTTTAGGCAAATAATGCGGTATTGGGTTGTGAATTTTGCTCACATCCACATAGTAATGTGGCGGGCCATCTTGCGATGAAGGACGATGAAAACAGCCGCCTACCGTAAAAATAAAGAAAAAAAGACCGAGCACTAAAAAACTAAAAACAGGAGATTGCGGCTTTTTGGGTGTCTGGGCAGGTTGCATTATATTGTCCGTGTGTAATTGTCCCTAAATTTCCTTTATGATAGCGAACTCACTCAATTGTGCAAGTCGGATAATTTAAAATATGAAAAAACATGAATTAATCTATGGTTTTCACGCAGTAAAAACCGTATTAAAAACGCGTCCCCATGATGTGCTGCAATTATTAGTACAAGCCAATCGCAATGACCATCGATTGATCGAAATGACCGAACTGGCAGCATCATTTAAAATTCCGTGCGAAACGATATCAAAAATAAAATTACAAGAACTGGTGGGTATCGATGCAAATCATCAAGGCATTGTTGCAAACTGCAAGCCCTTATCTGCATGGACAGAAAAAGAATTAATGGCTTGTATCGAAAATGCGACAGATCGCGTCATCCTTTTGTTTTTAGATGGCGTACAAGATCCACATAATTTAGGAGCCTGTTTGCGCAGCGCCAATGCATTTGGTGTCACCGCAGTGATTGCGCCAAAAGATCGTGCAGTGGCATTAACTGATGTTGTGAAAAAAGTGGCTTGCGGCGCTGCAGAACAAACGCCTTTTGTAACCGTAACTAATTTGCATCGCACCATCCAACAAATTCAACAATTGGGTGTTTGGTTGGTGGGTCTTGATTCAGATGCCACATTAACGTTAACGGATGTGGATTTAAAAGGTAATATAGGTATTGTGATGGGCGGCGAAGGTCAAGGCTTACGACGATTAACCCGTGAAGCCTGCGATTACTTAGCAAAAATCCCCATGCAAGGTTCAGTTGAAAGTTTAAATGTATCGGTTGCAACAGGTGTTGCGCTCTACGAAACTCAAAGACAACGGAGTTAATATTATGTTTTCTGAGGTGCAAAAACTCGCAGAAAAAGCAGGACAAGCGCCAGGAACAGCAATTTATACAGGCGATCAAAAAAATAAAGCAAGCGTTATCACTGTCGCCACATTTGATGCAAATAATTGTAATGTGGTGACTGGTGCTGATATCAGCAAACTATTACCAGAACAAAATGCAACAGAGAACAGATGGATTAATGTTGTCGGATTATCTGATGTCAATACCATCAAAACATTAGCTGATTTATTTAAGATTCATCCCCTCACTGTCGAAGATATTTTAAATGTCGAGCAGCGTCCTAAAGTAGAAGAGTTTGAAAACTACTTATTCGTGACTTTAAAAATTTTGCATTGGCGTACTGAAGTGTCGAATTTTTCCGTTGAACAAATGAGCATTGTGCTGGGAAAAAATTTTATTATTTCATTTTTAGAATCTAATACGAACATTTTTGATTCCATTTTAGTTAAATTACAAACAACGGGTAGTCAACGATTACGACAACAGAGCACGGATTATTTGGCGTATCGATTAATTGATGCGATCGTCGATAGTTATTTTTTGGTGCTTGAAAATTTAGGCGATCAAATTGAGAAAGTGGAAGAGCGTATTATTGCATCACCGACACCACAAAATGCACGCACAATTTATCGATTAAAGCGCGATGCATTGATATTACGCAAAGCCGTTTGGCCCATGCGTGAAGCTGTGAGTCATTTGCTTTATGCGGAAGAAATGCTGATCACAAAATTTACCCGCGTTTATTTGCGCGATGTCTATGATCACACCATGCAAGCCATCGACACCATAGAAACGTTTCGCGATATGCTGTCCAGCATGGTTGATATGTATTTATCAAGCCTCACCATTCGCATGAATGAGATCATGAAAACATTAACGATCATTACCACTATTTTTATTCCAATTACAGCACTCGCCAGTATTTACGGTATGAATTTGTTGAATATTCCGCTGATGAAATCACAATGGGGATTTCGCACTGTTGCGGCGATGATGGTGGCGAGTGTGGCGTTCATGGTAATGTATTTTCGCAAAAAGAAATGGATTTGACATTTAACAGATCAAATCCTAATGATCAGGCACGTGCATTATTCACCTTCCTTGATTAATTCTGAAAACCACGCAGTAACTGTTTCTTCGCCCAAATGATCATAGGCATACGATAAATTTCGCGTAAATTCTGTTTTAAAAAGTATAGGATCATATTTTTCAGTATATTTTTCCGCATCGCTTCTTGGCGCATGATGCATAAATCGACCAAAATACCGCTCACAAAAATCTGCGTAGTCTTTCGTAAATATTAAAAATGTGTGCCACATATCATCAATTTCACGCATTTCTGGATACATGCTACAAACAAATTGCAAGGATTCATCATTCGGATTGTTTTTTCTATCCGTTTCATGTTTTTGGCATAGCCATAAATATTTCTTAACATGATAAAATGCATCATCTGCTGACAATTTATTATTAGGGAAGTCTTTTTCATAGCGTTTAAGAATGGCGGCATTTTTATACTGCATGATTTCACTGAGCGTTGATAACATAAATGTCTCCGTAAATAATCTGTAGCTTAACAAGTCGGTGGTGGTGGACAGCTGCAACAAGGGGTTGGCGGACAACCGCAACGCGCCGCATAATTTGCAATACCACTTTCAATTTTTACCATCTTCATTACTGCGATTTTTTCAATAAATGACTCTTTCATAAAAATTCCCTTTTAGTTATAAATAAAGTGTTAATAAAACACTGTGTCAGATTATCTAAAAACACGGTGACAATAAAATCGATTAATATTATGATTTCGATAAGTTATTCTTATTGGTGCGTATAGATGAACATTCGGGATTTAGAGTATTTACTCAGCGTTGCGGAGTTAGGACATTTTGGAAAAGCAGCAGATGCGTGTTTTGTAAGCCAACCCGCATTGAGTATGCAAATTAAAAAGCTTGAAGAAAATTTAGGCGTGAAATTATTAGAGCGGACTCATAAATCTGTTTTGCTGACTGATCATGGCGTTAAAATTGCTAAACAAGCAAGACAGATTTTAGATTTAACAAAAGATATCAAAGACGTCGCAAAGTCTGCAAAGGATCCTTTCGGTGGCGAAATTAGAATTGGCATTTTTCCCACATTAGCACCGTATTTTCTGCCGGTGATTATTCCTAAATTATCAAAAACCTATCCAAAACTATCGTTTTATTTGATTGAAGAAAAAACAGCTACGCTTATTGAGCAATTACAAAACGGGAAATTAGATGCCGCATTTTTAGCCTTTCCGGTGATAGAAAAAAACTTCAGAAGTGCTTTATTATTTGAAGAAGAATTTTTGTTGGCAACACCCAAAAAACATCCACTCGCAAAATTAAAATATGTCGGTCAAAACGATCTGAAAAATGAGGAATTATTGTTACTCAATGAAGGGCATTGTATGCGTGATCAGGCGCTTGCTGTTTGTAATCGAATAAAGATCCATGAAAATCAAAATTTTCGCGCAACCAGTTTAGAAACATTAAGGCACATGATCTCAGCAGGCGTTGGTATTACGCTCATGCCAAAATTAGCCTGCACCGAAAGCACGACTATTTCATACATTCCTTTTAGTACACCAAAATCAATTCGATCAATAGGGCTATTTTGGAGGGTTTCATTGGCAAAACAAGTGCTGCTTAAACATATAGTCAATGAAATTAAATTAATTTTTAAAGATCGTGAAGCGTCAGTTAAAAACTAAAATCAACGTTATATTGAGAATTGCAAATATTTACACAATTATCTTAATTGGCACTCATCTAACCACAGCACAATCTAGTGAATCATTTCAGAAGCGTCAACGCCAGTTGGCGCGAAATTCGAGCTCAATAAACCACGCAACCGCTTGCTGCAAACAAACCACGCAACCGCTTGCTGTAAACAAACCACGCAACCGCTTGCTTTTTGTTATGGTTTAGGGTAGCACTCTCGGGGACGCCGCAAGTACATCCATGTAGGCTAAACTCGGCATCCATGCCTCGTATTCCCCTCGAGCGCTACCCGTAAACCATAACAAACGCTTCGCTGCATCGTCGCTCCTCTAAAATGTTTATCCAAATTAAAGTATGAATTCTAAGAATTCCGTTGCTGCTTTTAATCAAATTAAAGCGCGAATAAATCAAAAGGCGTGAGCAATTGTTTGACGCAATAAAATCAGTTGATGGAAAGTTGGATCCCTATCTCTTTTGCAGCGAATAGAAACAGGATGTTTCGGGACCGGGCCATGGATGGCCCATTTCTTGAGCGGAAAAAGAGATAGGGTCCAGCTTTCCATCTCCTCAGCTGCGTCAACAATTGTGAACAAATGGCTATATAAATAAATTCGCATCCTTATTCACCATCCCAAAAAAACAATTTCACACTATTGCATTCCGGTAATTTTATATTTTCAACATACCGCAACGGCAATGCGCGCTGCTGAAATGCAATAATCACCGCGTGTTTTATTTTAGATTGAGAGAAATAAGCAGATATGATATGCTGCGCAGTTGTAAAAGATAAATCACCTTCTTCAATCACATCCAGCATATCTGCTTTTAGATGATATTTTTCTGCGAGTATTGGCCCAACATGCGAGTAATGTGAATCATATTCATAAGAAGTATGCGTAAATACAATCATATCGGCTTGTTGCAGTAATGGTAATAATTTTTCATTATCACGCATCATCATTTCCAATAATTCTAAAAATGTATAACCACTGTTTTGCGTCAAAATTGTTTGATCTAAATAGGTTTTTGTAAATCGCTGCATATCTTCAAAGTAAGCGAAATAATCTTTATTGGGTTTTTTAAAAAATGGGTCTGGGTAAGTTGCGGTTAATTGAGTAATAGTAAACATAGGGTTAATACCTAAAGAGTGCGGCAGATAAATAAAACCCCATTCCACACCCCGCCATCACATAATAATCGCCTTTTTTTAAACGATTTTCTAATAATGCCGATTGCAAGTTAATCATATGATCAGAACAAAATGCATGCCCTATTTTTGAAATATTGCCTAAAAAAATTTTTTCTAACGGAAAATTCAATGCGACAGAAATTTTTTTCCATGTTGGATAGTTGACATTATGCGGCAATATTAATGTAATTTTTTTTAATGTTAACTTTGCCATCAAAACTACTTTATTAATCACAGTGGTAATTGATTGAATAAATAATGAATCAAACAGTTGTATTTCATTATTTGATAAATAAATGCCTTTGGCATAACCCATAATAAATTTATTTTCAACAGCCAACAGTTGATGATCATTGCCAGAAAAAGAAAATAATGCTGCAGATGCTGCATCACCAACAATAGATGATCGCGGAACAACACGAAGTTGAGGTGAAAATGCGACCTCACCCGTCAATACAATGGCTAAATGCGAGGGGTGTTGTGCGAGCAAAACAGTTAACATCTCAAGTGCTTTAAAGTATGAAGCACATTTTTGCAACGTCATACTAAATGATATTGTGTGCTGCAAATGAAATTTTTCTTTTAAACGGTGCAGCATTGTATCGCCATACGGTAAAATAACACCGGTAGTATGCACATAAACTAAATACTTTATGGATGACAAATCGTTGCATTGTGACACTATTTTTTGCAATGGTTTAGAAATTAATGATTCTAAATCACCTTTATCATAAATTGAAATATACCGTAATCCGTAAATCATTTTAAAAATAGATAACATTTCCTTAGGTAAGGACGTTTGAATGACAAGATCTTCAACAGGTACTCGCAAATCAGGTATAAATGTTTCAAATGCATTAATGGATATCACAAAGTAACCCATTCTGCTGTTAAAAATGGATTATCGACTAAAATTGTATTGGGTACTTTGAATTGCAAATGGTGATTATAAAATTCATTTATTTTTTCAATTGTATTATCATGATGCAACAATAAATCAGCCAGTTCATCGAGCAAGTAATAGTCTGTCACCGAAGTAGTTAACATCGGACCCCACAGATCCCAGATCAACATTTCCTGCTTATTTAATAACGCTAAATCTTGTATTAATCGATTTCGAACAGTAAATAACCCGCGATGTTGACGCGATCCAAAGCGAACGGGGTCCGCATTTTCAAAGCGACACATGCGCCAAGCATTGGCTGCGGAAATAAAACGGGTATTGGGCACATTCATCAAATCAAAGTCAATGGATAATTTATAATGGTCAATATGTAATTGTGTCGTACGCGTATCAATTGAACGCCAACGCTGCAGCGATTCATCAAAAAATTCAACACAAAATCCATCCAAGAAAAGTCCGGGAATAAAATAATTTACAAAACCGGAACGTAATCGCGCCGCAATGCCTCGCGATCGTAACACAGAACATAATAATAAAGACGTATCACGACAGACACCCATAATACGTTTTTCAGGCGGTCTCGTAAGCGTTAGCTCATGGTCATCAGATAGGATTGTTTGTAAAGACTTTGCAATAGTACGTAAATTTAATTCATTAAATCGTGTTTCTGCAATTGAAACAGAAAATAAGTTGATATCAGCATAATGCATAAATAAATTTTGAATTTGTAACGTCATTGCTGAAATATCATTTGAAAACGGATCATACCACTTTCCGAATTTTCCAGGATCTGAATAAATGCTCTGCTCTAAATAAAATTTATTTTTCATATATTCGCCTTGTTAATTAGAAATTGATAATCTATTTTTCCATTTGATAATTTGGGTATTGAATCTAATTGGATGGTCAGTAATGGCACAGCGTATTCTGGTAAAAACATATATAATTTTTTTTTAAATAGCGATAAATCAATTTTATGCGGTGAAAATAAAACTAACGAATCAATCAATCTATTGACATCATATTTAGGTACTACATAAATTTCTAACATATTAAGAACACAACGCAGAACTGATTCCACTTCATTTTTTTCAATGCGATATCCTTTTACCTGCCATTGATCATCATTTCTACCTAAAAACAAATAACCAAAGTTTGGGTGACAAGAAACTCGATCGCCTGTGTAATAGGACATTTTTTTTGTAAATGGATCATAGGTAAATCTAGATGAATTATCACTGCTAGCATTTATATAACCTGTAGAAACTTGTTTTCCTGAAATAACTAATTCATCATTGTCTGTAATAGATATTTTTGTGCCTAAAAAAGATTTACCGATCGGCAATATTGTTAACATACTATAATCAATATTCTTTTGATAAACATAATAAGTACAACATACGGTTGCTTCTGTGGGACCATATAAATTAACAATTAATGAAGTGGGCGCAATTAATTCCCATTCTTTAGCGTAGACGACAGGAAAAGACTCACCACATACCATCGTCTGCTTTAAAGAATTTAAAATGCATTTATAAAATTGGCATTGCCCTATAAGCATCGGTATTGATGACGGTACTAAAATACACTGTGTAATTTTATGTTGATAAATAAAACGTGCTGCGCTCATCTCATATTTTTCATCATATACGTATAATGTCGCACCTACTGTTAAACAGATAATAATTTCATGAATAGAAATATCAAATGCAATATCTGACAACTGAATAAATCGATCAGATGCTGAAAATATAAATAGAGATGTTATCGAATCAACATAGGTATTGAGATTAGCGTATGAAATGGGAACGCCTTTTGGAAAACCCGTTGAACCCGATGTAAAAAATAGATAAGCAGTGTCTTGTTTTTTATTAAAATCATAAAAAAAATCATAGTTAAATTCGCAATCAGACAAATCATCTGATAATTCACCAATATAATGTATGATATTATTAGCATTATATTTTTTAAACTGCATATATAATTGATAGTCTGAAAATAATATATGTACATTAGAAATACATGAAACAATATTATATAAAATATCACTATCCATATCGCCAATATAAATAAACGATGTATTTAATTTTTTTAATATCATTTTGCTTTTTTCAATACCTTTATTTACATTCAGTGGGGTATAAATAGTATTAGAAAAAAAGCAAGCGAGCATTCCGATGTAAAATTTTATTGTTTTTCTTGATAAAATGACACAGAAGTTTTTTTCGTTCCGAAATAATAAAAACTTTTTTGATAGATGAAATGACCATTGTAAAATTTCAGCGTAACTGTATCCAATATTATCTATAATAATCGCTTTTTTATTTTTAAAATTCTGTGATATGGATATTATTTTTTTAAAGAAATCGTTCATTTACAGCTCACTTGTAGGCTTATTTTATTTGTTTATGCATGATATGACTGCGGGGAAGACTGATCTGCTCGTGGGTTCGCTTCCTTGACTATTGCTTGGTACTAAAACTGAAAAAGCATAGCGGCAAAAGTAGCGCCTAAGCCCATCGTTACTAGCAAATAGTAATCACCGGATACAATGCGTCCTTCTTTAATACCATCTTTTAAATTAATAAATGGATCAGAGCCAAAACAATGTGCAGTTTTTGGAACATTATCTAAATACACCTTGTCATCGTTTAACGATAAAGCATGCATAATTTGTTTCCAGGACAATAAATTAACGTTATGTGGAAAAATGCATTTGATATCACCTAACTTCAAATTATTTTTTTTGATTATTGTTAGAATCGTATTGACGTAAACAGATTGAAAGGCAAGTTTTTCATTCGTGTCACCCCAAAGTCCTTTAGCAAACTGACCTAATGATTTCATATAACAATCAATAAATTGGTGATGCAAACCTTCTTTTTTCAATAAAATGGCTGTTGATGCATCTCCCATAATGGTTGCACCTGGAATCACTGTTAACATTTTTGTAAAGGTGCTATCAGCTGTAAGTAATAGAATACTGTCTTCATTTGATAATGTTTGAAATAATTTTTTAGATAGTGACATCTGATGAAATGTGCCAGCACATTTATAAACGCTTGAGCCAAAACAAAGTGCGTTATTGAACGAAAACTGGTGTGTAATCTCATGTAATACACTCGTGTTAAAGGGTGTGCAATAATCAGCTGTGTGTGCAAAAAAAACATATTTTACTTTACAGCAATCTACAACAAACTCGTTCATCATTTTTTCAATCACAGTGTTGAGTTGTTTTTGAGTATGAGATTTAAAATCACGTGGAATTAACTTTAATCCCATCATTTTTTCAAATACATGAGATTCAGTTGCCGTCATTTCACCATCAAGCATCAACTCATTGACTGTTTTTTTATTATCGGCTATGTAATAACTGATATGACTTATATACATACCTGAATCGCCATTTTTTCTAAAGCAGACTTATTTAATTTTCCATTAGATAGAGACGGAAATTGGTCAGTAAAATAAAGATGATCTGGTTTTTGAATAACAGGAAAAAGCGAATACACTTCTTTTTTTAGTGTGTCATTAACCATATTTTTAGATTCAACTTCGACACACACATAAAGTATTTTATTTTCTTGTTTATCAGTCTCTAAAAAAATATGAGAACGATTTACATAGGGAATACATGATATTTTTTTCATAATATCAAGGCTATCTAGTTTTATTCCCTTGTATTTTACAATAAAATCATGTCGACCTCTAAAGTAGAAATAACGATCCTCATCCATGATTGCTCTATCACCAGTAATTAATATTTTTTTACCGATGGGGTTATACCGAATTTTTTTATCAGTCTCTGTATTGTTTCTCCAATATCCCATCATTACTGTTGGTCCGGAAATAACTAAATTGCCTTCTTGATGAGGCGCAACTGGATTTCCCTGCTCATCTTGAATCCACATGTCAAGATTAGGCATCGATATACCAATTGAATCAAACTTTGAATCCAACTGATCAGGTGGTATATAACTACACCGCTTGCACTCTGTTAATCCATACATTGAAAAAATACGAGCTGTTGGAAATGTCTGTTTAATTTTTTGAATATGCGTATAAGATAAATTTTCACCTGTATTTGTCACGATTCGTAACGATGAAAAATCAAAGCAATATTGCTTTTGTGTTGTATAAAATAACTGCACCATCAATGGAACGCATGGCAGTACAGTAACTTTGTGGGAAACAATTTTTTGCGCAGTTATCGCGGGAAATAGCATATTTTTTTCAAGTACGAGCACTGCACCAACGCTAAAGCACAGTATCATTTGATATAGACCATAATCAAAATGCATGGGCAATACCGATAAAATCACATCATCACAATTAATTTTAAGATAATCTAAAATTGATTCTATAGCAGAAAGCACATTACGATTGGATAGCATGACACCTTTTGGCTCACCTGTACTGCCTGAAGTATGTATAATCATTAATAAATCAGATTCTGTATTTTGTGATTTTGAAAAACTCAATGGATTTTTATTGATATCGCGATCGTTCAGAGAATTAATTGTATCAATTTGGAACGAATAGATAATTTTAATTTGTGACTCAGAAAGCATATCAAAAAATATAATGACGGGATCAATTGTTTTAATCAATTTAACGAGCGCTTCATCTTTTAATTCGGGATCAATAATACATGGTACACAATCGCACATAATTGATGCCCAAAATGCAACAACTGTTATATATGAATTTCCTGCTTGAATAATAGTACGATCGCCACGTGTAAATCTTGTGAATTTCATCTTCTGAATAAGGCTTAAGCAATCATTATAAAGTGTTTGATATGAAATTTTTTCATCATCAATAATTAATGCAACTTTATCCTTATAAAGCAGTACACTTTCAAGAAATAAATGTAACAATAAATAATTATTTTTTTTCATAAAATACACTCATTTTGCTTTATTTTTTTAACTATCTGATTTAAGTTACCAGATATAATTCTTTTTTGAATAGGTGTTGATCCTTCCATAAATTCCCAGCAAAAAACATCTCTGTACGATTTTATTAACCAAGGCGACGACAGCAATTCATCCATAGTGCACAAGTCAATACATGTTGTGATTATTTTTTCAGCAATATAAGTTGCGTTTGATTTAGCTAATGATGGTGAATAGCTTGCACATGCATTAGAGTCAATAGTCATTGCAGCATCATGAAGCATTTTTCTGGCTGACAATAACTGTAAGCTCATATATGAAAAAAGTGACTTTAATGAACCTAAATTTTTTTGTTTTAATAAAAAAATAAGATCAAAGACTGCCTGTGCTTGTCCGATTGCTAAAGCACCAACACCTGTTCTTAAACGATTAAATACTTTTGCAATGCCAAGCAAACCATTTTCACAAGTCGATAAATGATTACCTAATATAAATTCGCGTGGGATGCTTGTTTGATTGAACTTAATTAACGCTATTTGTGCTCCCCGCAATGCAAACATTGGTAGTGTATTTTTTTCAATTGAATGTTGCTGCATTAAGTCAGGCGTTAACCATATAGCACGAATTCCTGCAGGTCCATCCGATAATCTGGCCAAGACAATACCCGTATCTGCAACCGCGCCATTACCGAAAAAACTTTTTGTGCCGGTTAAACTAAAAAAATTATTTTTATTATTATCTATTATAAGTCTTGTTTGTATGTGATTGGCATCTGATCCTTTTTCAGGTTCAGTTAATGCGAAAAAGGTACGCATATTTTTTTCTTTAATTATTTTATAAAAATAATCAATTTGTTCGGGCAAACCTAATTCTCTCAGCATTAATCCAGAGAGTGACGGGCCAGGAGAAGCCAATAACACACCCGCGTCACCATATCCTAATGCTTCTAAGTATTGCGTACGCTGTAATGTTGAACTATTGCAATCTGAAACAATAAATTGAATGGCAGGAAGATGGGTATAATTTAATATATTTTGTGGGTTAGCATCTATTTCAAATGCAATATCACGAAAAGAGTGTGCGTATGATGCGTATAATTCACCATAACGATTACTGGGTTCTGTATAATATGATTGCATGCAATAAACCTCAAGAAACTGTACAGCATCTAAAATAAATGTGGCTATTTAACTATCAAAAATGGACTTTCTGGAAAGATTCCAAATGACCATAAATAAATTTTTCAAACATCTTTAAATGAAACATTAACTCAATGACATTATTTTTTAATACTGCGCGTGCACCACCTAATTTAGACAGAATATTTAAAGCATCAAGTAATTTTGAAATAATAAATTGAATTTGTGATAACTGTATATTTGAGGACAATAAATTGCGTGTCTTTTCAAATAAAATAGCACAATTAATAAATTGATTTTGTACCGATTCTATTGATGATATTATTTTATGATCGTAATGACGTTTTGATAGGTGTTTATAGGTATAATTAAAAATACTGTTAAATACATCAGAAACATTTAAAATAATTTTTTTAACAAATTGAACATATATATCCGAATATGAAAGCTCATGATAATAATTATTTAATCTAAAATAACTAATACCTGAGTTCTTTAAAAATAAATTTGCAACTGGGGTTAACTCGCTTAATAACAATGTTTCAATTTTGTTTTGACAATATAGTACGATACGATCAGATAAAACAAAATTGTTTGGTATCATTGCGATACCGGTTGAGTTTACTAATCCAAATTTTCTATTGCTTTGCAAAATATAAGCACCTGCTTGTATAAATAAATCATGCCAATAAACTTTGATGTAGCATTCGGACTGAAACTGTGTTGTATTCTTCATATTGTCACCTACTGAATTTTTACAAATAAAATTCCCATTAATGAATTTGCATGGTCTAAATCAATAATAAATATATTTTTAAAATTTATTTTTTTTCTGCTTTTATAAATTAAACTCAGACAATAATAAGCAAATCCAGAAGAAATGGGGTATGCAATTGAAATACAATTTTCAATACTAAAATAGTCAGTATTTTTTCTAATATAAATCATGTGTTCATTTTCAGAAATATCATACGTCTGCATAACGTTATTTATTGTTTTCTTTAATTGATCTATTGAATTAATTTGATGCATATCGTAAATATCACACATAATTATTTTTAAACTATTTTTATCATTACTATGATGCGAAAATATAACCGATGCGATATAATTCATGCTCGGTGAAATACCATGATTATTTTTTAGATTAGGCAGAAATGCATTTTCAATTGAACAACATACATTATTTTTTTCGGTTTCTGACTTTTGAAGCTTTAGCATAAGATGAAACGCATAATATACACAGAGTGATCCACAATCTCGCACATCTAAAAATGTTGCATCAATCTGATATTTTTCTTTCCAATGTAGCTCAGGTGTTGCATATTCCATATTCCACGATACAGCCCAAACTGGAAAAAAAATGGTTTGCGCATTCTTTAATTCATGCGTTGAATAAATCTCATCAAACAATAATTTTCCTAAAGCCATATAATCGTTAACAAAAACAGACATATCAATCGATAATTCCGTGCCATTTCGTGAATACAAATCCTCAAAATATTGTTTCACACGATCACTGACTGGTATTTTTTTTATGTTGTGATGAAAATTTGTTTTATAGTCAATATGATTAATGTACATTGATATCTCTATTTAACATTTGTGTATTAATATAATTTGTAACGGTTGAAACAGTTTCTAAATCCTGCATTTTTAAAGTCTCAGGATCTACATAAAATCCGTCAATCGATTCTTCAAGTTTCATTAGAAACATCAATGAACTCATCGAGTCCAATTGCAAATCATCTCTGAGCCTGTGCTCTGAGCGTATTTCAGAAATATCTGAAAAATTGAGTGTGCTTGCCAATGCTTGTTTTACTGCGGTTTCTGTAGCTAACATTTTATTCTCCTGTTTTATTAATTAATTTCTAATTGTGTTGATAAAATATCGTTAAGTGTTTCTTTTCTTCTTATACAGTGCAATTTATTATGCACGTACAATATTTCAGAGGGCGAACCATGACTTAAAAAACGTCCAGGTGATGCTGATAATCCATAAGCACCGACGTTGGATAAAATAATTTTGTCCCCCTTTTTTAATGGGGGTAATACGACGTCTTTTAATAGCACATCACCTGGTGTGCATAATGGTCCCGTCACGTTATAATTTATTTGTTTGTAATTTATGTCAGGTGCTTGCAAGATAAATTGCATTGGAAAATTACGATGCACAAATGAACTCAATCCGGTCGCTGAGAAATAACAATGCATGCCGCCATCAACAATAGCGAAATGTTTTCCATGACTTTCTTTGACGGATTGAACGGATGTTATTAAATAACCTGATTCAGATACTAAATATCTTCCCAACTCTACAATAAAGCGTGTAGCAGGATGTGATATATTATACATTTGAAACAAAACAGATATTTTCGAAATTAAAGTAGAAATACACAATGCTTCTTCATTGGCAAAATAAGGAATCCCAAATCCTCCGCCGATATCAATTGTTTTCCATTCAATTGAAAATTGGCGCGACAATTGATCGGCTAGCTGTAATATATTTTTAGCATTTTCGTACAAGGCATCAGAATCAAGCACGCGACTGGCATTAAAAATTTGAATACCATCAATTGATATGAATTTGAATGCTAAAATATAATTCATATTTTTAATTAGTATTTGCGTATCAATACCAAACTGTGTTGCGACACCGCTCATTTTAATAGGTGCTTTTGTAACCTGAAAATCGGGGTTTATTCGAATAAGTATCGATGTTTTCTTATGATATTTTTTTGATAATACATTGACACGACAGATTTCTTCTACTGACTCACAAACGATTGACTTTATTTTTTTTTGAATACACAGTGTAATTTCTTCATCATTTTTTCCAGGTCCTACAAAAATAATTTGTTGTGGTAAAAATCCTGCTTGCAATGCTGTTAATAATTCATTTTTTGAAGATACTTCACAATTTGAACCAAGCTTATTTAAATACTGACAAATTGCTAAGGCAGGATTTGCTTTCATTGAATAAAAAATATCACATGATGATGCTAATAAACGCCGCAATTGATTATATGCATGCTTAATTACATCGGCGTGATATAAGAATAATGGCGTTCCAAATTGCTCTGCAGCTAAGATAAAATGATTTTTTGTAAGCGCTTTCATTTAACATCCAATACTATATTAATAGTTATAAACTGATAGTTGTGTTCGTTCATGCATGATATGACTGCGGGAAATACCGATCTGCTCGTGGGTTACTTGGACGTGCCATTTTTCACCCTAAAAAACAGTACGATGTGAAAATTGCTACAAAGTGCCCGCTTTAGGGTGAAAAAAGACACATCCAAGTTCCCACTCGCTATCAAGTCTTTATCTTCGGCAGTCATACCATCAATCATTCTCTCAGTATTTGTGTTTTCATTTCTCAGAACATATTTAAACAAACTAATTTTAAACGGGGGCTTTATTCATCGGATTTCCGTTAATTACTTTTCCTTCTATATTTGAGGAATGATCTACGTGATACAATCCACTAGCGCCTTCAAAAATAAGATTATGTTTATCTATTGTGTGATCTTGTAATCTCACTTTCATTTGAGAAAATGGGCTTTTGATCTGAATCGTGTTAAATAGAGTAGATTTTGAAAAAAGCGGGCCATCAACTTGGGTTGTGCCAAGCATGACAGCATGATCTGTATGCAAAGGACCACGCACGATAATATTTTTAATCGTTACACTACTACAGTAGGTGGGACCATCATACGTTTGACTGTTTGGCTCATGAAAGCCGATGACGATGCAAGCATCATCCGCTAAAATTGGTTGAGACAAAAATAAAATTGTTGAGGCAATTGCATAAGCAGCAATACAATATTTTTTCATAAAATTCCTTGGTTGAATAATATGAAAATAGTCTAATGCTGTTTTTTTAAAATTTATATCCGTGTTTTTGTAAAAAAATAAAAATAAAATATTTTACAATGCATAACGATTGGGTTCTGAATGTGTTACGTGCGGATGATTTCGCCAATAACTCACCCACGTTCCGGGCGGTGGATATTGCGCAAAATAGTGATCAATACCCTGCATAATAGCCATCGCTAATTTTTTTTGATAAGACTGACTCCGCAATCTTTCTTCTTCATGCGGATTAGATAAAAATCCTGTTTCAACCAACAACGATGGGATATCAGGTGATTTTAAAACAACAAAAGCCGCTTGTTCCACGACATCATGATGTAATCGAGCAATTGGTTTTACCGCTTGAATCACATCCTCACCAATTTCTAAACTGGTACGAATTGTGGCACTTTGCGATAAATTAATTAAAACTGATTTTAATAAATGTGATTTATCTTGCAAGTTTACGCCGCCCATTAATTCCGATGCGTTTTCACGTGCTGCTAACCAACGCGCAGCCTCACTTGTTGCACCGCGTTGTGATAATGCAAAAACAGAAACACCACCTGCACTTTTATTTCGCCAAATGTCAGCGTGTATTGCAATAAACATATCTGCATGGTCTTTTCTGGCAATTGCCAATCGTTGACGCAATGTTAAATAATAATCGCCTGTGCGTGTTAAATCAGCATGAAAACCAGGCAATTGATTAATATCACGTTGTAATTTTTTCGAGATGGCTAGCACAATTGTTTTTTCATGCGTACCGCCCGGCCCCGTTGCACCCGGATCTTTTCCGCCATGTCCAGGATCAACCACAATAATAATATCGCGGTGTTTTGTGTGACTTTCTTCAGATGGCGTATCTGATAAAAAAACTGGTGTAGCTGGTTTTGGCTGTGCAGCCATATTTTGATTATAAAAACTTATTTGCAATCGCGCTTCATGCAAATAATTTTCTGGCAAAACACGTGTTTGTGGTATCAACGATGAATTCAATCCAAATACAATTCGAAAAATACCATCACGATGCGTTGCATATTTAAAATTTCTGATGGCTGTTCCTGCCATATCAAGATGCAGCGGATGAAATGTTTTTACATTTTTTAAATCAACCACAAAACGATTTGGATTGTACAACATAAAAGCGCGATATTGTGTGGGTGCTGATAGATTAAACGTAATACGAGATTCATGCATTGCGGCATGCATCTGCATGCTACGTAGAATCACCGTATTCGCCATTGTTGCAACAGAAAATAAAAATGTGCCTAACAATAAAGTATTTAAAAAAAATCGTTTCATAATTCCTTAAACCAATCGCGCAATGATTTCGTCAAAGGCAAGCCCGCTTGAATCTCTAATACTCGCCCCGCAAAATTGTCCTGCATTTTCAGTGTGCACAAAAATAAGGGTGTGGGCAACCACGCTTTCGCATGACTTGCCCATTCAATCAAACCAATGGTTTGTGCATTAAAATAATCTCGAAATCCCATCGTTTCTAGTTCTTCGAGATCTTTGATGCGATATAAATCAGCATGCAAAATAACGCCGGTTCTAACATCGTAAGTTTCCACCAATGTATATGTCGGACTTTTTACCAATCCCTCATATCCACACCCCGCCAAAAAGCCTTTCACAAATGTTGTTTTTCCTGCACCTAATTGACCCTCTAGATATATATTCGCGGGGGCTTCAATCATTGAAGCCAGTGTTGCTGCAAACAATTCTGTATCGATCGCTGTTTCAAAAAAAAGTGTTTTCATTGCAGTTTCCGCTCTGAAGGTTGATTAACTTAAATTTTCAGATTTTAGGTGAGATTGAATGATAATTTGTCGAAAAAAGCGGGGCATACTTGTTCGTATGTGAGCATTTTTGAGATAAATTATCATTCAATATCGCCAAAATATGAAAATTCTTTGTAAACGGGAACAGTGGGTGTTTTCATGGATTTACCAATTGTCTTAAATAAGGCATCAAATCACTCGCGATCATTCCGCGCTGACCCGCATTATTAGCCGCTTGATCACCTGCCAATGCATGAATCAATACACCTATTTTTGCGGCAGATAATAACGGAAAACGTTGTGCCAATAAACCACTAATCACACCGGTCAGAACATCACCCATACCCCCAGTAGCCATACCGGGATTTCCTGCGTTGCAAATAAATGGCGACTCATTTTCTGCTTGAATTAATGTGCCAGCACCTTTGAGCACAATAATACCGCCATATTTATCGTTCAATTTTTTCGCGGACAATGATCGATCTGCTTGTATTTGCGCAGGTGTGCAATGCAATAATCGCGCCGCTTCACCTGGATGTGGCGTTAAAATCCAGTTATCTTTTCTGCATGGCAATTCAGATAATATATTTAAACCATCCGCATCAATGACGATTGGTTTAGATACCGCTAAAACCGCTTCTAGTAATTCACGCGACCACTCACCTTTTCCTAACCCTGGACCAACGGCAATCACACTCGCATTTTGCAATAAAGGCTGTAAATCAGCTATTTTTTGTATCGCATGACACATAATTTCAGGGCAGTCCGCAGTAATAATCGCAACGTGTTCTGCCCGTGTTGCAACAGAAACCAATCCAGCGCCAACGCGTAATGCGGATTCTGCTACCAAACGAGCAGCACCTGGCATTCCATAATCACCGCCAACCACCAATACATGTCCAAAATCACCTTTATGTGCTGCAGGGTCTCGTTTTGCAAATTCTTGCGATAATAACTGCCATTCTAAATTCTGGTATAATTCGCTCATTATTCGAGGTGCTCGCATGTCATCCATTCATTCACTTGATTTTACCGAATTAACTGTGCAGATCAAAGCATGGGCTAAAGAATTCGGTTTTGGGCAAGTGGGCATTACGAATTGCGATACCGATGATGCTGATGAAAAATTGCAATTATGGCTTGATAAACAGTATCACGGTGAAATGCGCTACATGGAAAATAATCGTGAATTGCGAAAAAACCCTCAAAAACTCGTGCCAGGTACTTTGCGCATTATTTCAGTACGCATGGATTATTTACCCGCAGATCATGAAAGCACAGAAATTCTCGATAATAAAAACAAAGCGTATATTTCACGTTATGCATTGGGTCGCGATTATCACAAAGTACTGCGTAAACGTTTAAATCAGTTAGCTGAAAAAATAAACGAAAAAATGCGCGCGGAACATTTTATTTATCGCGCCTTCACCGATAGCGCACCGATTTTTGAACGTCATTTGGCACGTAAAGCAGGCATCGGCTGGATTGGCAAAAATACGATGGTCATGAATCAACACGCCGGATCATTCTTTTTTCTTGGCGAATTATTTACGAATTTACCACTGCCGATAGATGAACCTTTTGCAACAGAACATTGCGGCAGTTGTACTGCTTGCATTGATGTTTGTCCCACAAAAGCTATCGTCGCACCCTACCAAATCGATGCACGGAAATGTATTTCCTATCTCACCATTGAATATAAAGGCTCAATTGATCCAGAATTACGACCATTAATGGGTAATCGTATTTACGGATGTGATGATTGCCAATTATTTTGCCCTTGGAATAAATTTGCAAAATTCACGGGAGAAAAAGATTTTCAGCCACGACATAATTTAAAAAATGCGGATTTAATTGAATTATTTGCATGGAGTGAAAAAGAATTTTTAGAAAAAACGGAAGGCTCAGCAATGAGGCGCGCGGGTTATGAAAGTTGGTTGCGCAATATTGCGATTGCATTGGGTAATGCAGAAACATCCGAAGCTGTCATAAAAGCCTTAAAAACACGTGAAAATCATATGTCTGTTATTGTGCAAGAACATGTAGCATGGGCATTGATGCAACATAAAATATGCTAATATCGCTAAAAGCAAAGGATTGCATTATATGAAGAAATATAAACAAGGATTGTTTCTGCTGTCGACAGTTACATTTTTTGCATCAGCGGCCTTTGCACATCCGACAATCGATCTTAAAAAATTAAAACCTACCGAACTGCATTCCGGACCCTACAGTTATTTAGTTCCGCCCTACAGTTATTATTATTATCATAACATCGACAAACTCGGTTTTCATTTAGACTGGGTCAAACGCTCAGGTGCTGTTTACCCACTCGTAAAATCTGATAAACCATTCACGGTCAATTACACTTTTGACCACAACACTTACACACTGGATCAATATTACAAGCGTAATGCCGTATTAGGTTTTCTCGTTCTGAAAAATAATCACATTATTGTTGAGCGTTATTTTCAAGGTGCCAATGAAAATTCGCGATTTATTTCAAATTCGGTTGGAAAATCTATTACAGCAGAACTGTTCGGCATAGCACTTGAAAATACCAAGGGTGCGAGCGTTAATGATCTTGTTACTAAATACTTACCTGAATTGAAAGATAGCGGTTACAAAAACGTCACACTGAAGCAAGTTTTGCAAATGGCAACGGGTGTTGACGCCACGGAAAATGGTTCGGATCCACACTCTACCATTTCACAACTCAGTGAAGCAGTCACTTTTGGCAATGTCCCATTCTCAACGATATTAAAATCTCTCAAAAGAAATCCAAAAGTAAAACCGGGCACAGAATTTGATTATGAAAGCGCTAATACTCAAGTGCTTGGCATGATTATTGAAAAAATGACTGGGATGTCATTCAGTGATTATTTACAAAAAATGATCTGGAGCAAAATAGGCGCACAAAGTGATGCATTTATTTATCGTTCGACAAAGCAGCCAGAAGAACCTACGTTTGGCTGTATCAATGTAACGTTACGTGATTACGGACGATTTGGTTTGATGATGATGAATAATGGCGTGATTGGAAATACGCGTGTTATCAGCGCATCTTGGGTAAAAGAATCAACGACGCCGCATTTACCGCAACCAACAGATCACGAATTTGGTTATGGTTATCAATGGTGGATTCCACAAAATACAGATGGTGCGTATGAAGCAATGGGTGTTTATGGTCAAATTCTTTATGTTAATCCTAAAAAACACATTGTGATTATCGAAAGTGAAGCATGGCCAAAACCAGATGCTGCAGAGCGGTGGACAGAGTCGACAAAAGTCATTGATGCGATTGTCGCTAAACTTTCATAGAAAAATAATTTGTTTCAATTCAATATCGGCGAACACATTTCTATGCGCGTCTTTAATAACTGTATCAGCGACGCATTTAGATGATCATCCACTAGATAATGTGCAGAAATAGACGCATTGATGCAACATAGAAGAACAGATAACATTTGCGCAAATAAAATTTAACTATGATCTGTGATGAAGCTGTAATTTAAAAAATGCGGATTTAATTGAATTATTTGCATGGAGTGAAAAAGAATTTTTAGAAAAAACGGAAGGTTCAGCAATGCGACGTGCAGGTTATGAAAGTTGGTTGCGCAATATTGCGATTGCATTGGGTAATGCTGAAAAATCTGACGCGACAATTTTAGCCTTAAAATCGAGAGAAAACCACGCGTCGGAAATTGTGAGGGAACATGTACAGTGGGCATTGATGCAGCATAAAAATGCAGGTAGTATCTAAAAAATTGTTTAAGGCTCGACAATAAGGAAATAGAATGAGCAGACAATCTGTTAAAACAGTTGGTGAATTGCGGGAAATAATTCACACATTTTTTCGAAATCATCCAGACATTCCAATTTCGCGTCCCGCAGACATGGACTCACCAGAGGAATGGCTACAGCAGGTTAGCTTGTCTTTCAATCATTTTTTGTGTAATAACCCGGAGCATGGACTAGCACAAGAGATTTATCAACACGCGCGTGAAATTGTCATACATTTTCCACGAAATACAAAAGACGAAGAAGGGTGTTATGAAGATCCTGTTTCTTTAGAAAAAATTCATCTATTGAAAAAAGACACTTATTTTGCCTCCACAACAGGTTATTTGTTTGATAGAACGGGGGCAAAAAGCGTATTTACAACAAATCCCCCTTCGTTCATGAGAATTCTTATTTCTCGCTTAGAAGCTGAGCATCTGAGAAAATTTATTAAACCCACATTGCAAGAATTGGCTACCAAAGTCCCAGCGGCTGGCGCTGCAGCTGTTGAAGAACAGCCCAACAGACCCGCATCAGTGACATCACTGCAACCCAGTCTTTTTTCAAACACTTCTCCTCACGCGGTAGCAGCAAGTGGTCAAACTCAATTAAATGAATTGATTGCCACCCTAGAAAATTATCTGACTCATGAGACGGACGAGGAGAAAAAAGCAAAAGCCAAATATCTTCGAAATTGTTTAATATCTTACCGTGGTATTAGATTCGCAACATTCTGTTTATCGGACGTTAAACGACTTATTGAAGCGGCCTTATCGCAAATTCCAGAAACTGCCGGTGGCAATGAGTTACGAGATTACCATGTGACCGCACGAGACATTTTAACTCGGATTATTGAAGAAATTACAGCCCCTCATTCGACCGTTTCAAGAAGCCTGTAAATGCCTATTCAATTAAAAATGATTTTTCCATTCACGTAACGCGCAGAATATATCGACTTCTGCTTCACAAGATTTACCTATCTGCTTTGAAACACGGTCTATCACCGCTTGAATATGACAACGCAAAAATGGATTGGTATCTTTTTCTAATTTTAATGTCGATGGCACGGTGGGTTTATTTTGCGATCGTAATTGTTTGGCATCGTCAAAACGTTTTTTTAATGCGTGATTATTGGGTTCAATTTGTAATGCAAATTTAATATTGGATAACGTATATTCATGTCCACAATAAATTTGCGTGTCATCGGGCAGTGCCATTAATTTTTTCAACGACGACAGCATTTGCTCTGCTGTACCTTCAAAGATACGACCACATCCATTCGTAAATAAAGTATCGCCACAAAATAAAACAGGGTTACAGTAATACGCTACATGTTCCAACGTATGACCGGGAATATGTATGACTTTAAATGAATGCGCATTGATTCTAATGACATCGCCATCTGATACAGTGTGTGTTGTTTGCTGGATATTTTCTATTGAATGGGAGAATACAGCGGCTTTCGGAAATGCAGATAATAACGCAGAGATACCGCCCGTATGATCGTGATGTTTATGAGTAATTAAAATCGCATTCAGTGTTAATTTTTTCTGGTTCAAAAATTCCATAACGGGTGCGGCGTCACCGGGATCAATCACCATTGCCTGTTTTTTTAATTCATCCACCCACACCCAAATATAATTATCGTTGAAAGCAGGAATAGGAAAAATAGAGTGCATTATAACCTCGATTTTAGTGCCAGGCAGAACTTCCATGCCTTGTATAAAGGCATGGAAGTTCTGCCTGGCATCATTTTATATAAAGGCATGGAAGTTCTGCCTGGCATCATTTTCTGGCATCATTTTTGAATCTCTTCTATGGACCAACGCGCTTTGACATCGACATCTAAGAGATCAAATTCACCTTGAGATAACCGCATGTAACCATTAATTGCCACCATTGCGGCGTTGTCGGTGCAAAATTCGCGTCGTGGAAAAAATACTTTGATGCCTTGTTTTACGAGTTTATCAGCATGCACACGTAATTTTTCATTCGCGCTCACGCCGCCGGCAATCACGAGTTGATTGCAATGCGCCTCGATCAATGCGCGTTCTGATTTTTTCATTAACGTTTCAATCACTGCGTCTTCGAAGGCGCAAGCAATATCTGCTTTTGTTTGATCATCATGATCATTTTGCGAAAAACAATTGATCGCTGCTGTTTTTAATCCACTAAAACTAAATTCTAAACCAGGACGATTTAACATGGGACGCGGAAAATGAAAACGATGGGATTTTCCTTTTGTGGCAAGCTTTGCTAGTTCCGGTCCACCGGGATAAGGCAATCCCAATAATTTCGCGGTTTTATCGAAAGCTTCACCAGCGGCATCATCCAATGTTTCACCTAAGATGCGATAAACGCCGTATTTTTCGGCATAAAGCAGCATTGTGTGTCCGCCCGACACGAGCAACGTTACAAAAGGATACTCTGGTTTTTGATCTTCAAGCATCGCCGCCATAATATGCGATTCTAAATGATGCACGCCGATGCTTGGTATATTCCATGCAAATGCCAAGCTGCGCGCAATGGATGCGCCAACCATTAATGCACCAATTAATCCAGGTCCACGTGTATAAGAAATGCCTGAGATATCTTTCGAGGATAATTTTAATTCGGATAATAATTGTTGAATCAGCGGTAATAATTTTTGGATGTGATCACGCGATGCCAATTCAGGCACCACGCCGCCGTATTTTTTGTGTAAATCAATTTGACTATGAATTAATTGACCGAGCAAACCTGCATCGCGATCGTAAATCGCAACGGCTGTTTCGTCGCAGGAGGTTTCGATGCCGAGGATTTTCATGAAATTTGCTTGTAATTTGAGATTTGAGACGCGATAAATCGCGTCTCTACGAACATCTAAATCAATCCTAACTCCTTCACCGCATCACGCTCACTGCGTAATTCATCCAGCGTTAATTTTAATTTTGCTTGTCCGAATGCATTGTGTTTTACATCGGTTACTGCAATTACTTTTCCATTTTCTGTGCGACAAGGGAATGAGAAAATCAATCCTTCATCTACACCGTATTCACCTTTTGATGCCTTACACATCGAATACACTTTATTTTTAGGGGTTTCATGATGTAATGCTTTTAATCCGTCGATAATCGCATTCGCAGCAGATGCAGCAGATGACAATCCACGCGCTGCTAAAATTGCTGCACCGCGTTGTTGCACGGTGGGAATAAAATATTCTGTAAACCATTTTTCATCGTTAATCACATCGAACGCTGATTTTCCTTTGATTTTTGCATTATAAAAATCAGGATATTGTGTTGAAGAATGATTTCCCCAAATAATCATATCTTCGATATCAGTGACTCGCACACCTGCTTTAATTGCTAATTGTGTAACTGCACGATTTTGATCGAGCATCGTCATCGCAAAAAAGCGATCGTGTGAAATATCTTTGGCATGATTCATTGCAATTAAACAATTGGTATTGCATGGATTACCTACAACAAATATTTTAACATCACTGGCTGCATGATCATTAATCGCTTGTCCTTGGCCTTTAAAAATAGCACCGTTGATTTTTAATAAATCAGAACGTTCCATGCCTTGTTTGCGTGGAACAGATCCCACAAGCGCAACATAATTCACATCTTTCATCGCAACATTGGCATCATCCGTCATAACAACGTTACCCAATGTTGGAAACGCGCAATCTTCCAATTCCATCGCCACGCCTTTTAATGACGGCAATGCGGGTGTGATTTCTAATAAATGCAAATCTACGCGAACGTCAGCACCAAATACTTGGCCAGATGCCAAACGAAATAATAACGCATAACCAATTTGACCTGCGCCGCCAGTGATAGCCACTTTAATTGTTTTCATAATGTCTCCTGAGTTGAAACTGCTGCAATATATTTATCGCATTGCGCTGGATCGCCCATTGCGATAAAAGGTGGATTAATAAGCGATGATTGGGTGTTATAGTGCAATGGTCGGCCGCTAAAATCAACCACTGATCCACCTGCTTCATTCACAATGCAATGTCCCGCTGCGGTATCCCACTCGCTCGTGGATCCTAAACGTACATACACATCGGCAATTCCGCGTGCAATCTGCGGAAATTTTAAAGCACTGTTCATTTGGGTAATTGTCACTTCTTTAAAATGTTTTTCTATTACTTTTTTAAATGAAGGATGCTGATCGAATCGACCCGTTAAAAAACGCAATGGTGTCATTGCTGCTTTGCAAGTGTGCATAGCTGCTGGCGCTTCCATTTCTTTACTCTGATAAAAAGCACCCTTATTTTTTGTTGCATAATAACAATATTGATCAACAGGAGAATAAATCACGCCTAAAATCGGCATATGATTTTCAATCAATGCAATATTCACACAAAATTCTGGGCTGTGTTTGATAAATCCACGCGTGCCATCCAGCGGATCAATTAACCAATAACGTGACCATGTCTTGCGAATTGAAAAATCCGGAATACCATTTTCTTCGGATAAAAGTGGAATTTTTGGATCTATTTTTATTAAGTGATCAATAATGATTTTATTGGCTGCGATATCTGCTTGCGTCACTGGAGATTGATCGGGTTTCATTGTGATTGAATGCTTCAATCCACTGTGAAAATGGGATAATAATGCCTCACCTGCTTTTTGTGCAGCGAGAATAACACTGGGTAAATAATCCGTTATTTCGTTCGACACATCCTCTCCAGTAATAAAACTGCCGCAACACTCCGTGATTCGTGAAACTCAGAATGTGCCAGTAATGCATCAATATCGCTTATTTTCCAGGGAATTACTTCCAACGGTTCTGGTTCATCACCATCCAATTTTTGCGGATATAAATTTTTAGCAAGGACAATTTCCATCGTTGCATTAAAATAGGCGGGCGATAAACTCCAGCTCGCCAGGTGTGTTAATTGATGCGCGCCATAACCCACTTCTTCCATTAATTCACGGTTCGCTGTTTTCAAAACATCTTCGTCATGATCCATAGCGCCTTTTGCAAAACCCAACACATATTTTCCGGCAGCGGCTGCATATTCGCGAATTAATAAAAATGTGTCGTCATCCAACATGGGAATAATCATCACTGCGCCCGGCAAGCGTCCACAAATTCTTTCATAATGCGCTTCATGGCCATTTGAAAAACGCAGATGCATTTGTTCGATTTTAAAAATGCGTGATTCTGCGATGGTTTTTGTGCCGAGAATGGTAGGAAGTTTTGACATTATTTTTTTACCACAACAATTGTGCCGCGTGTCACAAATTTCTTATTTAACCACTTTGCATCTGCTTTAAATAATCTAACACAACCCGCGCTACGGTTAATAAAACCAGACAAGGTTGAATAATGCATGGCGGTTCCATCGTGAAAATACATGCAATAGGGCATTGGATCGCCGCCATGCGTTTCAAGCGGGAATTCATGCGAAATACAATTTTTTCCTTCAATGCGAAATACGCTAAAATCACCCGTCGCTGTTGAGCAATTACCCTTGGCGTCATAACATTTTTTTCGTCCACTGCTCTCGGGTCCCCAATACACCAAATTCCCGCGTGCGTCATAGGCACCAAATGCAAATAAACTTAAATTAATATCAACTTCTTTGTGTCCATATGTATCAATATGTTTTGGCAATGGCGACATATCCATGTATGTCGTTTTCTTAAAACTTTTCGGCACCACAATCCAGTTGCGATACATTAATGCCACATTGGTGCGATTCAAACGCATGACTTCTTCGCGTTGTTGAAAATTAGGAAACAGTGAATACCAATTGTCTTTTTTAGTCACCGCACGGCAATAATAGCCTGGTGTATTACATAACGTTTGGCCATAATTCACAGCACTTGCCGCAGCTTCTTGTGCTGCATACACCGACGGCGGAATTTCAGCGCCCGTGTCATCCGCAAAAATAACTGAACAAGGCAAAATTAGTAAGAGAACCCATAAAGAAAAACGTTTTATTAAAGTCATATTTTGTTGCTCACAATTTGAAACGCGATAAATCGGCGCCTCTACATTTATTGATACTTATGCTATCTTCGGCGTCATTATAACGAAGAAAAGTTTTCAATCCTATGTCTTTTCAATCTATTCCATTAAGTCTTTATATTCACATACCCTGGTGCATTAAAAAATGCCCTTATTGCGATTTTAATTCACATGCACAAACGGGTGAACTGCCTGAAAAAGCGTATATTGATCAGTTGATCATGGATTTAGAAACACAATTATCGTTTGTACAAAACCGCACAATTCACAGTGTTTTTATTGGCGGTGGCACTCCGAGTTTGTTTTCGCCTGAAGCGTACGTTGAATTATTTGCGCGATTGCGCGCTCATCTCAATATTCCCAACGATATTGAGATTACTCTAGAGGCCAACCCAGGCACGATTGAGGCAGATCGATTTGCAGGCTATTTTGATGCGGGAATCAATCGTATTTCGCTTGGCGTGCAAAGTTTTCAAGATGACAAATTAGAAGCGTTGGGTCGAATTCATGATAACACGCAAGCAAAAAACGCTTTCTTACAGGCACGAAAAGCGGGTTTTAAAAATATCAATATTGATTTGATGTTTGGATTGCCTAATCAAACCATTAATGAAGCATTGTGTGATTTACAGTCTGCCGTTGATTTAATGCCAAATCATATATCGTGGTATCAATTAACTTTGGAACCTAATACATTTTTTTATCGTTTTCCACCGGCTTTACCTGATGATGATTATCGATTTGAAATACAACAAGCAGGACAAGCATTTTTGTCTGATAATCATTTTTTACAATATGAAATTTCAGCGTATGCGAAAGACAATCAACAATCACAGCATAATTTAAATTATTGGCTATTCGGAGACTATCTTGCGATTGGTGCAGGCGCGCATGGAAAATTAACGGATTTTTCAACGGGAGAAATTATGCGCCGATGGAATACTAAGCATCCGAAACAATATTTATCAGCACATAGCAATAATCTATTTGAATCGAAAATAATTGAAAAAAAAGAATTACCGCTGGAATTTATGATGAATGTATTGCGGTTACAGCAACCGATTGCGATTGATTTGTTTGAGACACGGACGGGGTTGGGATTTAATATAATAAAAAAACAAGTGGAGAAAGCGATTAAGGCGGAATTATTAATGTGTGATGCGCGGTACTTTCAGGTGACGCCGAAAGGTTATTTGTTTTTGAATGAGTTGTTGGAGATATTTTTATAAATTGGACTTCGTTAAAATGGATGTGGTTGGCGTAGAGACGCCGATTCATCGCGTCTCAAATCTTCGATTAACTGTGATATTAGAAATGATCACGTCTGGTAAAGTTTATTTACCGCACATAGGTGTGAATTGAAGATTTGAGACGCGATGAATCGGCGTCTCTACACCGGCGCCCTTTCCATCACAAAATTATATTTTTCCGCATAGGTATCCCGCAGAACAAAGAGCGCAAGAAAAATCCCTATGATCGACAATCCTGGAAACACCCATAAAGCCGTATAATAATCATGTGTGCGAGCAACAATAATTCCAAAAATTGGATTAATCACGCCCCCGCTTGCGGCCGCCACCATGTTAACCAACGCAGCTGCTGCACCATACACTTCTTTTGAAATCGATTCAGCGGTTAACACAAATGATAATGTTTGCACGGATGCGGCTGCACCCAATAAAGATAATAAACTGATTAATAACATCGGTGTCATAACCGTTGTACATGCAAGCACAATGCCGCAAATACCTTGGATTAAAAATGCGATTAACACGATTTTACGACGTGATTTCATTTTGTCAGATAATTTTCCGATGCATAAACTCGCCACCGCTAACCCAATCCAAAAACTGGTTAACAAATTCGCAGAATGATGTTGCGTCCAATTCATATCATGATCTAGCAAACGCACCATCCAACTGGCTGCAAGCACGGATACGGGCGCCCATGAAATAAAACCCAACGCAGCGATCGTTATAATTTGTTTGTTCAGTAACAACCGCGGTAAATCTTTAATACGCACCATGTCCGACATTTTTGGTTTATTGTAGGCGGGATATTTGGGTATAAACCAATAAATAACAAATAATACCAATGCAAAATAAATCACAACATGCATCGTCGCATCCCAACCAAAACGTTCACTCATGAATGAGCCAATCGCTTGTCCAAAAATACTACCCAAACATCCAGCCACCTGCACCATACCAACACCAATCGGAAAATGTTTCGGCAATAACCAAGTAGAAACGGCATAGACTGACATAACACAAGCGCATGCAGTTCCAGCGCCAATTAAAAAACGAGCAACAAATAACATCGCAAAACTACCGCTATAATAAAATAACGCGGTACCCAAAAAACAACATGCAGCGCACATAATCGCCGTATATTTTAAACCAATGCGATCTAAGCAATAACCTAATGGTATTTGAAAAAGTGTATAACCATAAAAAAATGCGGCGCTTAAAAATCCAAATGACACAGTTGTAATGCCATATTTAGCGAGAAATGCATGCGGTAAAATACTGAATGACGTTTGTAATAAATAATCGTAGCAATAAAATAACATGTAAAGCATCGACACCATGGCGCCTAAAAATACAGTGACATTTTTCGGTTTGCTAAACATAACTCAATCCTTTTTTGAAAAAATAAGATGCATTTTACAGATGAAATTATTGAAAAGCGA
>Ga0207016_1003_pt1 | contig 82773 bp, 68 predicted proteins | sample Alteio_BWMinCont_54_FD_153469 | JGI IMG/M metagenome (GOLD analysis project Ga0207016, IMG submission 153469) | Enriched cells from forest soil in Barre Woods Harvard Forest LTER site, Petersham, Massachusetts, United States -... | ecosystem: Environmental > Terrestrial > Soil > Temperate forest >...
TTGGCATGCCTTCTCTGGGTCGGACTGGAGTGCTCACCTGCGCAGGCGGCGCTGGGAGGAATAAATTTTGCCGCACCGGCCCATACCCAGGTCAGCTTAATCGCCGAAACCGCCGCGGTGGCCCCTGGTCATCCATTCTGGGTCGCAGTGGTGCTCAAGATGGATCCCCACTGGCACACTTACTGGATTAATTATGGGGACACCGGGGATGCCACCAAGGTTGACTGGAGCCTTCCGCCGGGCTGGAGCGCCGGCCGCGTTCAATGGCCCACGCCCAAACGTCTTCCTATCGGCAACCTGATGAACTATGGCTATGAAGGCACCGCGCTGCTGCTGTTCCAGCTGACTCCTCCGGCCAATTTGTCGGCCGACTCCACCACTCTGCAGGCCAAAATCACCTGGCTGGAATGTGCGGATGTCTGTGTGCCGGGATCGAACGAAGTCTCCCTCACCCTGCCAGCGACCACCGGCGAACCTGCCATAGACGAACAGAATAAAGCCCTTTTTGAAGCAGCCCGCGCCGCCCTGCCCCAGCCAGCGGACGCGTTAAATGTTTCCGCTTGGCGACAAGGCGATAAACTTTTTCTTGGACTCGAACCAAAGCAAGGCGCGAAGACCACACCCGCGTTGCAACAAGTTTATTTCTTTTCCGAAGACAGCCAAACCCAGCCCGCCGCACCACAGATTTTGCATCGCGCCAAAAACGGCTGGGTGCTGGAAATGACGCGCAACAGTGCCGCGAAGGATGATGTCGCAATGCTGCCCGGCGTGTTGACATTGGATGATGCAGGCACGGCAGCGTTGGCGATAAAACCAACCCTTTCAACTGCTGCACCAACCACCTTTGCCGACTTCTCATCCGGCACGATTCAAAACGGCCTGTTGGGCATTCTGGTCCTGGGTTTTCTCGGCGGCCTCATCCTCAACATCATGCCCTGCGTGTTTCCGGTCCTGGGTATTAAAGTGCTGGGTTTTGTCAAGCAAGCCGGCGCGGAACGCCGCCACGTCGTGCTGCACGGGTTGACGTTCACTGCGGGGGTGCTGGTGAGCATGTGGTCACTGGTCGGGATTCTTCAATCCCTGCGCGCGGCTGGCACCGAACTCGGCTGGGGCTTTCAATTGCAAGAGCCTGCGTTTGTGCTGGGCCTGGCCATTTTCTTTTTGTTATTCGCGTTGAGTTTGAGCGGCGTGTTTGAAATCGGCGGTTCGTTGATTGGCGCAGGATCTAATCTCACCGGACGCGCCGGACTCGGTGGTTCGTTTTTCCAAGGTGTGCTTGCGGTTGTGGTAGCCACGCCCTGCACCGCGCCCCTCTTGGCGCCGGCATTGGGCGCAGCCTTCACCCTGCCGCCCTTCGAGGGCTTTCTCACTTTCACGGCCATCGCCCTCGGTTTGGCATCGCCCTACCTGCTGCTGTCGTTGTTTCCGGGACTCGCAAAATTTTTACCGAGGCCCGGCGCGTGGATGGAGACCTTTAAACAATTCATGGCCTTTCCGCTCTACGCTACCGTGGGCTTTTTGCTCTACACGTTGGCGGGACAGGTTTCCCCTGAGCGGTTTTTGACTATTTTATTCGCGCTGGTCGCCATGGCCATGGCGGCGTGGGTATATGGTCGCTGGGCCACGCCCGCCGCCAGCTCACGCCAACGGCGCTTAGGACAAGTATCCACGCTCTTCATTTTATCGACAGCCTTGGCCTGGGCTTATTGGCCCACGCAGGAATTAAATTGGGAACCTTGGTCGTCCGCCCAGGTTGCAGAATTGCAAAAAGAAGGGCGTCCTATTTACGTGGATTTCACCGCGCGCTGGTGCGCCACGTGCCAGGTGAACAAGGAAGTTGTCTTCCATTCTTCCCGAGTACTGGAGGCCTTTGACGCCCGACACGTCGCCTTGCTGCGCGCAGACTGGACCTCCCGTGACCCGGCCATCACGGCTGAGTTGGCCCGCTTCGAAAAGTCAGCGGTACCGTTTGATTTGCTTTATCTGCCCGGTCATGACGCGCCAATGGAATTACCGTCTGTGCTCACGCCGGATACCGTCTTGAAAGCCCTTGATTCTCCCAAGTGAAATTCAACGTCGCCGAACATCACTGATAATACTGATAGTGCCACCAGATCCCGTGCATGACCACGATATAGCCAAAGACAAAGGCAAAAAAGCCAGCCCGGGACGATCCCTCCATCGTCAGCACGACCAGTCCCCATTTGACCCCGCAAGCGCGCCGTAATGCAAAGCCAATGGCGCTAATGATTAACATCAAAATGCCCGCCAGTCGGATATAATACGGGCGATCCACCAAGGCGTGATTCATGGGTGCCAGCAAAAGGCCAGCCTGAAACGCATAATCAAGCAGCAAACAAACAACCCACGCGATGCAATAGCCAAACGATATTGGTGCGGGAGCGTCCAGCGGGTGGAGATTCTGTCGAATTTGCACAATGCCAATGAAACGCTGCGCAAAAACCAACTGCGTCACCTCGAACACCATAAAAAACAAGGCGGTCCATCCGATGATAATCATGGCGTGTATCTGTTTTCTATCCCTTCCCGGCCCGGATTGGCGAGAATTTCCGCTTAACAAATTTTGCGATTCTCTGGGCTAAGCGCGTTGACACGGGTCGCTCCGGCATTAAGTTTTTCAACCAAGTAACTCTAAAAATCTCACCCCGTCCTGTTGCGGATGACCTCCAACCCGATGCAGCAGAAATCCTTTCCCCTTGGTTCGCTGCCCACCCGCGAACTCCTCCTCCTGACGATCGCCGGGCTCGCGCTGGCCGTCTTGGCTGGCTGTGCCGAGGGCGCGGCAGTCCCGGCGCTCCCGCTTTCGAATAGCCGCATCGTTTTCCCGAATGCCACCATCAACCATCAATCGGCAGCTTTCATTATGGATACCGGAGCTGGCTCCGCTGTTCTTTTTGGCGGGAACGCGGGCCGGTTCAAAATTCAATACCTGCCATCTGCACCCGTATCCATTCCCGGTCAATTCAGTGAACAACCACTGCGCTTGTCTGGTCCTGTGGAAGTAACCGTGGGAGACCAGTCTTTTAATCTCCCGTTTCAGGTTTATGACGCGGCTTTCCATCAAGAAGATGGCATCATTGGCTGGCCGGAGCTGCGGGACAACCCCATCCTTTATTTTGATTCCGATCACCAAACTGTCTCCCGGTTGGAACAGCTGCCAGCCGCTTCTGCCAGTTGGCTGAAAGTAAAAATCCGTCCAGGTGATGATCTGGCTTTCGATATACCGCTGACCAACGGTCGAACGGGCACTATCATTGTAGATACCGGTTCTGATACCGGCTTAGCCCTGACGCCTGGTTATTGGCAGGACTGGAAAACAGCGCACCCCCAAGCCCGGCTCTACTCCGGCTCCTGGGATGGACTCGGAGCCAACGGGAGCCAAATTTTGTCGGAGGCCTGGACGGACGAATTTAAACTTGGCACCCTGAGCTTGACCGACCTGCCGTTGCGCCAAACCAGCGACTTCGAAGGAACATTGTTCCATAATTTTTATGTGGCCCGCGCTGATTATATTGGAACACTCGGACTCTATGGCCTTCGACGAGTGGAATTGATTGTGGATCAGTCAAACGGTTTTGCGTATCTGCATCCCTTGCCGCCGCCCGGGCCGCCATATGCACAATTCCCTCGTCCGGGCATCAAGGAAGACCCGCTGGCCAAGGCCAATTGGACGATGGCTGAAAATGTCCGGGTAAAGCTTGACCCCCCCTATCTACTGGCTGGCAAAATCATGTTCGCCCAAGGCGATTTTCGCGGTGCCATCCAGGATTATAGCGATAGTGTGGCCCTCAATCCCCAACGAAGTGAAGCCTACGTTGGGCGTGCCGTCGCAGAAGCGGCGACCCATAACCTCGACGACGCCATCGCAGATTGTAATCATGCCCTTGAACTCGACCCAAACCGGATTGATGCCTACGCCGATCGCGGCGCCGCCGAATCCGAAAAAGGCGATTACAGCCACGCCATCGCGGATATCAACCACGCCCTGGCTCTCGATCCCAGCGACGGCTACTATTACCGGCTAACCCGCGGCACTGCAGAAATAGGCCAGGGCGATATCGCCAGTGCGATTAGCGACTTCACTCATATTATCGGAAACCACCCCAAGCGGACCCCCGCCTATGAGTGGCGCGGCACCGCCCGGCAAATTCAGGGCGACTTCGCCGGCGCAATTTCCGATTATGATCAATCCATCACCTTGACGCCAGAGGACTCAGCCGAAATTGCCTTGTATCGCCAGGTGCTGTTGCGCCGCCTGGGCAAACCTACCGGGAATTTTGCCCAAATCGTGACCGCCTGGAAAGATGGGTGGCCGAAATCTTTGGGCCTGTTCTTGACTGGAACTCTCAACGAAGCCGGTCTGCTCGCTGCCGCCAATCACGGCAACTCCGACGACACACCGGGCCAGCAAGAGGATGCTCTCTATTTCATCGGCATCACCCACCTCCTCAATGGCGACCCATCTGGTGCGCGCGATGCCTGGAATAAATGCGCAGCGTTGCCGGGAAGGGATATTACCTCCAGCGAACTGGCCCGCGCTGAACTGGCGCGGCTGGATAAAGACGCTTCGAAGTGATTATAGCCAAAATCCAGGCCGGTGTCTTTTCAATCGAGACTGGCCACGGTTTCCTGCTTCGCGCAACGCCGGGCCACCACCGCAAAACGTCCTACCAGCAAACCGGCCACCACGACTTCGCCGCAGAATAATCCGCTCCAAATTCCCGGCCCGCCCCAGTTGCGCACGAAAGACCAATACCATGCCAGCGGCGCAGCCACCAACCAGAAGCCGGCGAAGGACAACGCCAGCGGCACGCGCACATCATGCATGCCGCGCAAAATTCCCAAACTGACAATCTGCGCACCGTCAAACATCGCGAACGCTGCCGCCCATAACAGCAGCATTGAGGATAGCGCCATCACGTCCATGGCCTGCGGTGAATCTGCTTTTAAAAATAAATGCGGCAGGGCGTGGCGCGCCATTAGCATACAGACGGCGTAGCTCGCCATAAATAGCACCGCGCACCCGAGACTAGCCCAGCCGATACGCCGGGCCTCGGCAAACTTGCCCACGCCCATCGCCTGGCTGACCCGAATGCCCGTGGCCTGCGACAGCGCCAACGGCACCATGTAGGCCATGCCCGCGATATTCAGCGTGATTTGATGTGCGTCGAGCACCACTTTGCCCAGCATGCCGGCGAGCAAAGTCGCAAAATTAAACACGCCGACTTCAAACAAAATTTGCCCGGCGCTTGGCCCGCCCAGCGCCAACATCCGCCGCAGGCGCTCGCGGTTGAGCCGAGCAAAGGCTCCGCCCGGCCATTCCACCCGCAGTGCTGGAGTGCATTGAACAATTGCCAGCAGTACGACCAGCGCCGCCAAGCGCGAAAGCAAGGTGGCCAATCCGGCACCCGCCACGCCCATCGCTGGCACGCCCAGGTGCCCATAAATCAAAATCACATTTAAGAACACATTCAGCACGATGCTGCCCAACAGCACCACCAGTGGCAGCCATGCGCGGTTTTGCGCCTCACAATAATTTTTTACCGTCGTAAATCCAATCACCGGAATGATGGACCAACCGAGCCAGATGATGAACGGCTTGGACGCGGCGATGACCTCCGGCTCAACGCGCGGAATGGCGTCCAGCCAGCCCAGACCCAGCTGCAATAGTGCGCTGCAAATAAAACCGTACAGCGCCGCAATCCCTAGACCATGGCGCAGCACCTGGCCGGCTTCCGCACGGTCACCGGAAGAATGGGCCGACGCCACCAGCACATGCACCGCCACGCAGATGCCGAAGCCCGCAATCATGGGTATCCACACAATCAAATTGCCAAAGGCCACCGCCGCTAGCGGCGTGACGCCCAACCGCCCGACCATCGCGGCGTCAATCAACGGCATCAGCATCTGCCCCAACTGGCCAAAAATCATCGGCACGGCGAGAATCAGCGTCGGACGGGTGACATTCCAAAAGGAGCGCATGAATTGTGAAACCGTCCATCAAACACACCCACACGCTCCGCGTAAAACTTAAAGACTAAACATCGCGTATTCTCGCCTACCCGACAATCCCACCCTGCGACAGGAAGATGCCCTTGAGGTTCATTTCCAGCGCCTTGGCGTTTGGGGAAACTTCAAGCCCGGTAGCCTTCGAGATTTTGCCATCCTTGATCAGTCGATAGAGGTCTTTGTTGAAGGACTTCGAACCTATGTCCCCGCCCGCTTCAATGACCGCCGGAATTCGGTCGAACGCGCCTTCCTGAATGGTGCTGCGCGCCAGCATGTCCACGATGAACAACTCCACCACCGGTACGCGGCCGCCGCCTTCCATGGCAGGAACGAGTTTCTGCGTAATGGTCGCCCGCAAACATCCGGCGATGGTGCGCCGCATGCCCTGTTGCTGCTCGGGCGGGAAAAAGTCGAACAAGCGCTGCACGGCCTGTTGGGCATTCGCGGCGTGTAAGGTGCCGAAAACCAAGTGGCCCGTTTCAGCGGCGTGGACGGCGGTCTCAAAGGTGTGGGCGTCGCGCATTTCGCCGACGAGGATGACGTCCGGGTCCTGGCGCAAAACGGCCTTCAACCCCATCGCGAATGAAGACGTATCCAGCCCCACCTCGCGCTGGTTAATCAGGCTCTTCATGTCCGTGTACATGTACTCGATGGGGTCTTCGAGCGTGACGATATGCAGGTCCTGGTTCTGGTTGATGTGGTTGATCATCGCCGCCAGGGTCGAGCTTTTGCCCGAGCCGGTGGCGCCGCAGACGAGAATGATGCCGTCGTTGAGATCACAAAGTTTTTTCAGCGCTTCGGCCTCGTAATTCAACTGCTCAAAAGTCGGCGGCTTGTCCTTGATGTGGCGGAAGACAATGCCAGGAAGGCCACGCTGGTAAAAACCGTTGACGCGGAACCGGCCCAGCCCCTTGTTCTCCAGGCTGTAACAATAGTCCACCTGGAAATTTTTTTTCCAGTCGTCCGTAAACTGCGCGGGCACTGTTTCATTGATAAACTGCAAAACCTGCTGGTCGGTAATGGCGTCCATCTCCACCGCATCCAGGTTGCCATGCAGCCGCAGGTAGGCCGGCTTGTTGGACTTCACGTGGATGTCGCTGGCCTTGTTCTCCACCGCTAATTGAAGGAGGCTGTTGAATATTTCGACGGCTTCGGACATGGCGGCGGATGGTTTTGGGTTGGCGAAAATCGGGAAAAATCGCCTTGAGCGGCAGGCCAGTTTGCGCGATGCTTCCCTGTTACGCGCGCTCACCCAGCGTAACCGCGCACTCCGCATGAACTCAACCTCATTTTACGGCGTCCACACGGCCATCGTCACCCCCATGAAGGATGGCGCGGTGGACTATGCCAGTTTGGGCAAGCTGATTGATTATCAAATTCAGCAAGGCGTGCAAGGCCTCGTGCCTGTCGGCACCACCGGCGAATCGCCGACGCTGGACTACGATGAGCACATCGAGGTCATCCGCTACACCGTCGAACGCGCCGCCGGACGCGTGATGGTCATGGCCGGCACTGGCTCGAACAGCACCGCCGAACAAGTGGAAATCACCCGACGCGGTCTAGCCGCCGGCGCTCCGGCGCTCCTGCTCATCACGCCTTATTATAACAAACCCAGCCAGGAAGGTCTCTACCGCCATTTTGCCGCCGTGGCGAAAATTACCGACAAGCCCATTTTCCTTTACTCAATTCCGGGCCGCTGCGTCATTGACATCGCCATCCCCACCCTCAAACGCCTGCACAAAGACTTCCCGCACATCGTCGGCGTCAAGGACTCCGGCGGCGGCCCCGACCGCTGGGCCGAGCTCCGGCGCGAACTCGGCGAAAAATTTATTGTGCTCTCGGGCGATGACTCCGCCACGTTGCCCATGATGACCTGCGGAGCCAAGGGGGTGATTAGTGTCGCGTCGAATCTCGCGGCCAAACCCATTGTCGAGATGGTGCGTTTGGCCCTGGCCGGTGATTTCGCCGCCGCGCAAAAACTGCACCTGCAATATTCCCCACTCTTCAAAAATCTTTTTGTGGAGCCCAGCCCCGCGCCCATCAAGTACGCCCTGCACCGCGCCGGCCTCATCGCCACGCCCGAAGTGCGCCTGCCTCTGTGCGAAGTCACCCCGGCCTGCGGAGAGCTGCTCAACGCGACGTTGCGGGATTTGAAATTGGCCTAGATCTAGCTTCGGTAATTGGAATCCTGCCATGCCCGCACCCGTTATCCTCGTCACCAATGACGATGGCATTGATTCGTACTTCCTGCGCGTGTTGGTCGAGGCATTGCAAAAGGCCGGCTATACCACCCGGGTGGCCGCGCCCATGGGCGAACAGAGCTGGATTTCCCGCGCCTTGAGCCGTCGGCGCGATGTGCATCTTGCCGACTTTCAAGGTCTTGGCGATACCGCATGGGCCATTGACGGCACGCCAACCGACTGCGTGAACATCGCCCTCGGGCATTTGTTGCCCGAAAAGCCTGCGGCGGTCGTCAGCGGCATCAACCTCGGCCACAACACCAGTCTGCCATACATCCTCAGTTCCGGCACGGTAGCCGGTGCGCTCGAAGGCGCGTTCTGGGGCCTGCCCGCGCTCGCCTTCTCAATGGAGCTGCCGCACGAACGCCTGCCAGAAATCCGCCACGCCCACGGCAAAGTCGAAGGCGACCTTGAAAAATCCCTGCTCTGCGCCGCCACCCGCGCAGCTGAATTTGTGCGCGTGCGCCTTGAGCAAACCCACGCCGACCCCGCGCCCGTCGTTCATAATATCAACTTCCCGGCGATTACGACAACCGTCACGCCGGTCGCGCACACGCAACCGGCGCAAATGAAGCTGGGCGCGCTTTTCCAGCGCGAAAGCCCGGCGTGTTTTTCCTTCCGCTACATGGATCAGGCCGGCGCGGATCCTTCGCCCGATGCCGATTACAATGCCGTCATGCGCGGCTGCATCAGCCATAGCATCCTCGACTACGGCCTGCTTGGCGCTTAATTACAAACTATTTGGCCGGATAATAGAAGCCCGCATCGGACGCACCCAAACTGGTCAACTTCGAGACTTTTTTGGTCACGGTATCGAGCAGGTAGAGCTGTTCGTGCCCGCTCACCCGATGCGTGAAAAAGATATGCCGTCCGTCATTGGCCCAGCAAGGCTCCTTGCCATCCATCGCATCGTAAATCTCACTGGACTGAGTTTTGAAACTATACACCGCGATGAAATACTGGGAGCCCTGCTCCTCGATGAAAGCGACCAAATCCGGGTCGCGCGGGTTCCAGACGGCGTCTCCACTGTAACGCGAGATGCCGGTGTTCAACGGCTGCAACGCTCCGCCGGCGACGGAAATTTGATATAGCAAAGGAGTCCCGTAGCGCGAGTCATCCCCGAGAATAATATGCTTACCGTCCGGCGACCAGGTGGGAGAGAATTTCAACGAAGCATCACTGGTCAAGGCCCGCCGGTTTTTTCCGCTGGCATCGGAGACATACAACTGGGGCGTCCCGGTGTAGGAGAGAATCATCGCGATGCTGTGTCCGTCAGGGCTGAAAACCCCGCCGGTGTTGGTGCCCTTGAAGTTCGCGATGGGCACCGGCACATGGGTCGTCATATTTAACAAAATGAGATCGGGAAAACCCGAACTGTAATTGCTGGTGTAGAGCAGCCTTGACCCATCCGGCGACCAGCGTGGGTGGTAGGAGAGTGAACCCGAGGCCCAGCCCTGCACGTCTTTACCCAACAGGTCGCTGGTGAAAATTTGCTGCGCTTTGGCGCGGGTGCTGACAAATGCCAGGCGTCCGGCAAAAAAGCCGGGGACTGATGTAAGTTTTTCGACCACGGCGTCTGCTGCGCGGTAGGCCGCTTCATACCAATTCGCGCCGGTGCCGGTGGTGGTAAATGACGACACGCCAAAGGCCTTTGATTCAACCGAAATGGTGACCCGCCCGGCCGCCACTAAATCGGCGTGCAAGGTGTATTGTGCCACGCCCGGTGTGGTTACTAAATCGAAGGCTCCGTGGATTTTGAACGCATTCTGCAGCAATGCTTCCAAATCCGTCGAGGTCGAGACTATCGCCACGCCCATGCGCTTGACCGTGGGGTCATAGGGAACAGGGATGCTACCACCCGTGGCTTGGGCCGGAGCCGGCGACGCGAATACCAACACCACCGCCAGGAGCCCGGCAAACCGGACCAGGCGGCGAACGGCGGGGAGGAAGAAACAGCTATTTAACGGCAAAGACATGGGTCAATGTGTAGCAACCGTCCGGTGCATTGCAAAACTTTCCCGCGTTTGGACGGCAGAAACGCGCAGATTTGGCTTCATCCTTTATCCGGCATGCTTCATTCTTGAGGTCGCCCATGAACCATCAAGACATCGAAGAAGGCCGCGAGTTGCGGTTGGATTTCACCAAATTGAAAAAAGTCGCCGCCTGCGGGCAGGACTTGGTGCCGGCCGTGGCCCAGGATCACGACACGGGCGAAGTTCTTATCATCGGCTACGTGAACCAGCTCGCGCTGGAGACGGCACTGCGCGAGCGCAAAGCCACGTTCTGGAGTACCAGCCGCAATGAGTTGTGGATCAAAGGCAAGACCTCCGGCGACTATCTCGAGCTCATCGAGGCGCGGGTCAATTGCGAACAAAACAGCCTGCTCTACCGCGTGCGTCTCGCTGGCAAAGGTTCCTGCCACACCAAAGGCCAGGACGGCCGCCCGCGCCTGGGCTGTTTTTACCGTAAGTTCAGCGACGACGGCAAAAAACTCTCTTTCGTCCCGGGACGGGAGTAGCGCGGAAGCAATCTGCCCTCAAATTTCAATTCTTTCGCCTTCATGCCGGCCGAAATCCACTCTCGCCCCGGGACGCTCGCCTTGCGACTGGGCGAGTGGTCACGCTACCGGGACATCGTTTGGTATCGCGTGCTGGCCGGCTTGAAGTCCGAGGCCCGGCAAAATTTTCTGGGTTACGTCTGGTTTCTGCTCGAACCGGCGCTGACCACAGCCATCGCGTACATTATCTATTCGCTCATCGCGCCTGGTGGCGGTCGGGAACGCATAGTGATGCTCCTGTTGGGCACCCTGACCTGGCAATGGTTTGAAAGCGCGGTGACCCTGGGCAGCCTGGGCATCAAGAGCAAGCTTCACATCATGATGCATTTTCCGTTGCCGAAATACATCTTTCCGCTGGTGGGGGTCTTTATTAGCACGTGGAAATTTCTCTGCGTGTTTGTGGTGTTGCTGGTTTTTTGCGCGGCAGCCGGCTATCCGCCAAATTCTGCTTTTATTTACCTCCCGTTGGTGCTCGCCGCACAGCTTATGCTTATCATCGGCCTGGCGCTGCCGCTTGCAATTGGCGTGGCTTATTTCAACGACCTACTGACCGTCACCAATTCGCTATTCCGATTAATGATGATTTTGTCCGGCGCGGTTTTTGAAGCGAGCAAGGTGCCCCCGACTGCGCTAACTTATTTTTACGCCAACCCCATGGCCGGACTCATCGAATCCTACCGCGACATCGTCCTTTACCACATGCCGCCGCATCTCGCCGCCCTCGGCTATGCCATGGTCTGGGGCCTCGGCCTCGGCGCCGCCGGCCTGCTCTGGTGTCGGCACATTGACGGCACCATCCTCAAAAGCGTCAACTTCAATGCCTGACCCGGCTCCAGCTCTGATTTCCCTGCGAAACGTGGCGCTGTCCTATCGGCGCCAGAAATCCATGTTTTCGCATGAAAAAACCCGTATCTGGGCGCTGGAGGATGTTTCATTCGAAGTGCGCGAAGGGGAAAAACTCGGTCTCATCGGGCGCAACGGCTGCGGCAAGAGCACCCTCATGCGCATTCTCGCCAACATTTTCGCACCCGACCGTGGCGCCGTCACTTATGCACGCCCCCTGCACGTACAACTGCTCTCCCTCGGCGTCGGCTTTGAAGGCTCGCTGAGTGGCCGCGAAAACGCGGTGCTCAATGGTCTGCTCTTGGGGAAAAGCCGACGACATATTGTCTCGCGTCTCGAGAAAATCCGTGAATTTTCCGAATTGGGTGAATTTTTCGACCTGCCCGTGTCAACTTATTCCACGGGCATGAACCTGCGCCTGGGCTTTTCAGTGGCAATGGAAACCGAACCGGAAGTCGTGCTGATTGACGAAATTTTCGGTGTCGGCGACGCCGGTTTCGCCCAGAAGTCCAAACAAGCGCTCCGGGAAAAATTTTCCTCCAAGGGCACAGTTGTGCTGGTTTCCCACCAAGCCAACTTTGTACGCGAATTCTGCGACCGCGTGGTCTGGATTGAGAAAGGACGCACGGTGATGGAAGGTTCCACTGCCGAAGTCATGGACGCCTATACTGAAACCGTTCGCCGGGAATCCGGCCTGGGCGCTGTTTCCTAATTTTTATTGAGCGTCAAGCTGAGCAGCGTCAGTTTCCCGTTTCCGGACTTCCAGACCCGGAACTCAATGGGCTCATCCGGCCCGGGGCTGGCAATAACCAGATTGGTGGTTTGCGTTGCTCCCGTTCCAGAAAAATCTGACCCGGAAAAAGTTTTTGAGCTGAGGACAACATCGCCTTTCTGGATGGTTGCTTCGCAAATCACCCTGTCATCCGGGGCCGCCCCGGTGTCGGTGAGTACGAATTGCACGCGGTAATGACCGGCAGGCAATTTGGCGTAGGGGCCATAAATAATTATGGCCGGTTTCTCACGCGGCTGGTCGTCAACCCACTGGCCGAGTTCGTTTATTTTCACTCCTGGATCCGCCAATTGCCATAGGGTGGCCGCCTCGATCGGCAAATCGGCCGGATTAATCGTCAGCGTGTAATCTCTCAGCGCGGGCTGGATGTCATGATCCCAAACCATTATCCGGTAGCGGCCCACCGAGTTGATTTCACGTGGTGGCCCAAAAGTGGCCAGGGCCGCGTGATAATGTTTATCATCCGGCAGACAAATATAAAAATTTGCCGGTTGGAGGTACCACTCGCTTTTGGAATTGAAATGTTCAGGTGCGAGCCGGATGGCCGGGCTGAGCACCAATTGTCCGACCTGCACCTTTTCCTCTGCGATCAGCGTGACGATGTTGGCTTGCCAATAATCTGCGTAACCACGCTGCAGCTTGTGCTTCTGCAACCATTCTGACAACTCACGCTCACCCACATTGACCGGAGTATGACCCAAGGCCCACAGCCAGGGAGCGGCTGACGCCAAAAAACCTCCTAACGCGACAAAAACCATTGGACGCACCCAGCACGGTGCCTGCGTGAGCCCGCTGGAAAACAGCGGCCCCAACCTTCGTGCTGTCAGAATAATCAGATAAAAAAAAGCCGGAAGCAAGTAGCGCGAACTGCGGTCATCCACTGGCATACTCGAGGCGATAAAACTCGCATGATTAAACATAACCCCCGCCAGCAGCGCAAAATCAATGTACTGTCGCACCGGCTCGGAGGCGGGCTTGCGGAGCACTGCCAAAGTCGCCACCACCGCCCACACCGCTCCCAGAATTCGAGTCACCGCCAAAAATTCTGCCAGCAACGAGAATTTGGCATTAAACCCACCAAACTGTAGCAGCCATTGTGGGCTGGTCTCGTCCGTCGGCCAACCGAACAATATCAGCCATGATCGTCCATACAGGCGCAGATTAAATTGAAGCTTATTCCACGAAACCACATAGTCACGGAGCGAAGCCCGGAGATCAATGATATGAAAACCGTGGTGCTGCAAAATAATCACGACTACTTTTGCGGCCAACCCAGCCATCAGCGTAGTCGCCCCTGTCTGTATCCAAAGACGCCAATTGCGCCCACGCCAGGCCACCAGTGCCCCGGCGGCCAGAAACGGCAACCCAGCGATATACCAAATGAACGGATCTCCTGCTGCCGCCCAGAATATGACCAATCCATAGACCAGCCAATAATATTTCCGGCCTGTTCCCCCCGTCGATGCATAGTGCCCGTTCAAAGCCAGTAAACCCAGCAAGGCGCACACCATCGTCGGCATGTGCAGTATGACCCCAAATATTATCCGCCTCTGAAAGCCGGTTGGCCACCCTAGAAAAAACATCAGCACTGCAACGGTAATCCATGCTCTTGCGTCGGGTCGCCAGGCCAGCACCCATGCCAGAGCCCATACAACGAGAAAAACGAAGAGCGATTGCGCCGCCAGAGTAGCCGGGGTCAGCCCGGCCACCGCGGTTAACAGTGTGCTCAAGGCGACATCCAGTGTATAAAACTGATCAACGGGTACCGACCAGCCGGACAAGTATACGTTGCCTCGGAGAATATCGCTGGCCTGTAATGGCGCCGTGGCCCCATCTGAATTAAAATCATGGCCGCCCACCGCGAGGCACCCCATCGCGAACACCCACACCGCAACTAATACCAGCAGGATGGCACGATCCCACGCCCGCGAACTTGACGATGAGGCGGTCATGACATTGAAGTCGAAAGCAGCGCCTGCACCGCTGCGCGAAACACCGTGGCGGTTTTCTCGAGCGTAAATTTCTCCGCAAAACGTCGGCGACCGCGTTCGCCCAGCTCCGTAGCGAGTGCATCATCTCTTAACACCCGCGCAAACGTGGCCGCCCACACCCGTGGGTCAGGGGTCGGCCACAAAATTCCGGCGTCACCCACTGTCTCCGGCACCGCCGCCGCTGCCAACGCGACCACCGGCAAGCCAAATGACATCGCCTCCACCAGCGGCACGCAAAAACCTTCATGGTCGCTGGCAATGGCGAACAACTGGCAGTTTTCATACAAGGCCCGCAACCCGCTCAATGAAACATCGCGGTGGATTTTTACGTCCCCGGCGACTCCGAGTTCAGCCGCGCGCGCCCCCAAACTCTCGGCGTAATTTTCCAATCCCGGCGTGACTTTACCGACAATATGGAGGCGTGGCAGCGGACGACCCTGTGCCTTCATGAATCCAAGTGCCTCAATCAAGCGATGCGGCGCTTTGTTGGGAACGATGCGCCCGACGGTTAAAATATTTTTCCGCCCATCGGCCAAGCTCGCTGCCAAAACCGCGTCGGGCGGCACCTGATGCAAATCGTCAATCGCATGAAATTGAAACACAGCAGAAACTTTTGCACCGGCGTTTTGTAATTCTTGCGCCGTGTAGGCCGAGGTCGCCCAAACCGCCGACGGTTGTGCGGCCAGCAGCGCAAGCGTCTCTTCGCGCCCAAGCACACAGCCCTGGGCCAGTTCCGCATTGTACGGGCGCAGCAATTCGGCCGGCGTGATGTTGTGGTAGCGCAACGCCCGCGGCCCGCGATGTTGTCGAAATAACGCCAGCCCATCGGGCAAAGCCAGACTGTGGTTGTAAATTAAAATATCCTTGGAAGCCAGTCGCTTTGGGCAATCCGTCAAAGACCAGACCTCCAAATTTGGCACCAAGTTCGCCCGCGCCGCATATTTGACTTCATGGCCGTCCGCCTGAAGCAGCCAGGCCATTTGCCGGATGTCGTTCCCCAAGGCGTCGCCAGGCGCCAGGCTTGAAGTGACCATGACAAAACGGGCCATGAGAAAATTATTTGCGGGCCACAATCATGGCCACGGCCTGTGGGCGTCCGGCCTTGTCCGCCGGGGTTCGACCCGCTTCCGGCTCGGGTGTCGGGTAAAGCCAGGATTCTTGGGTGGCGCAACACGCAAACTCCCGCATCTCAACCGTCCAGCCTTTCAGGAGCGCATCCAAAGCCGGACTGTCATAAAGCTGTTGGTTGTCAGTCGATGATGCCTTTCCAAAAGGAATGGTCAGCAATACTGCTCCACCCGGCTTAAGCACTGTGCGCCAGGCCAACAGCGCCGCCCGGTCCGCCTCGTCCGGCGCTTGCACCGCCAGCGCTCCAGGCACGGTCTGACCCAAACCAGAAACGGCAATCACGGAATCCATACTGCCTGGTGCCAGCGGCGGCGCAGCCGGACTGGCTTCGAGAAATTTAAAATTCGGGTGGTCATCCCCGCACTCCCGTTCATCCACGCCAATGACCTTGAAACCCAGGCTGGCCAATTCCAAATTAAGCAGATTGCCCATGCACCCGGCCAGCAATACGGTGGCACCGGTGGGCAACCGGACAGTTTGCCTCAACACCCATGGTAACGTCACGATCGGTTCGCCCCTGCGCGCTGCTCTCCGCAGTTGCGGCAAACCTTCCGCATCCGGCGAGACTCCGATCGCCACCACCAAACGGCGCAGCACTTCCATTTCATGACTCAGGCGATCCGCCGCGTGCATCACCCCGGCCAAACCATCCGCCCCAGCACGCGTGGAGGCAATGAGTGAGCGGTTGACCAGATTTTGTTTTCGAAAAAGCGGATTAAAAAACTTGGGTAGTGACGTTTTCACCGTGGTCAATGCCTCCGCTTCCTTGGCCTCCTTTAACACTCGAGCGGGCCAGGTGGCTGGAGCCTGCCCAGACGGCAAAGGCCGTTCACTAGCCGGGGTCGGCGCGATCATCCCTTCGCGAAATACATCCCGCAAAATCTCACTCTTGACCAGATCCAAGTCCATCCCGCGAAAGGATGCCCAAAACCCTCCGGGGGTCAACCTCGCAACTCCCCGCCACGTGCGGATTCAGCTTGTCGGGCGATGGCCCAGCGCGGAAGATTTGCAGTTCCCGCCATGGCGACAATTGTTGATCTTACCCATACCTCACACTGTCCCGTGCTCACCGGTGTGCAGCGCGTCAGCCAGGAGGTCTTTCGCCACCTGGCGGCGATGGATAGTTCCACGAAGGCCATTGTTTACGACCGCTACGCAAAATGCTGGCGCGGGCCCGATGCCGCCGAAACAGTGCGGCTCGCCTCGGCTAGCCTGCCGCCCACCCGCCATCAGACCCGCCAAAACTGGACTTTTTGGCAACAATGGCGTGGCCGCCTTGGTTTTATCGGCGAGGCAGATTGGCCTGCGCTGCAAGGAGCAAATTTGCTTGCCCCGGAAATTTTTGGCGAACGCAATTTCCGCGCCTATGCAAGATTGCGGACAAAATTGGGCGGAGCGGCGGGAGCGATTTTCCACGATGCCGTCGCCCTGCGTCTTCCGCAATTTTCCCAGCCCAGCACGGTCGCGCGCTTCCCGGCCTATTTGCGCGAACTCGCGACCTTCAACGGAGTCGCCGCCAATTCGAAAGCATCGCGCCATGAATTATTGGAGCAATGGGATCGACTCCGTGTGCGCAATCCCCCGCCGGTAGTGGCCATCCCGCTCGGTGTCGAACCGCCGGCCACGCCGCCAACTTCGCCACCAGCAGATGGTGTCCCGCTGGTCCTTTCTGTCGGCACGCTCGAAGGCCGAAAAAACCAAATCTCACTCATCGAAGCTGCCGAATTGTTGTGGAAAGAAGGAGGCAAATTTCGCCTCGTGCTGGCCGGAATGCTCGAACCCCGCACGGGCTCAGCGGCGTGGCATCGCGCCAAGGAATTGAAACTGGCTGGACGACCGATAGAAACTCCGGGCGCAGTTAGTGAAGTGCACCTCCAGCAACTTTACGCGGAATGTCGATTCACCGTGTACCCTTCCCGCTACGAAGGCTTTGGTCTGCCTGTGGCGGAAAGTCTCTTACGACACCGCCCCTGTCTCTGTGGGCCCGGCGGCGCTTTGGCTGAAGTCGCGGGCGGTGGCGGCTGTTATCTCGTGCCCTCACCCAATGTCGAGCACCTCGCCCGTGGCCTGCGCGCGCTGCTCGAAAACCAGGCGCTTTACCAACAGCTCGTGGATGAAGCCGCGCAACGACGCCTCCCGACTTGGAACGATTATGCGCGGGAAATCTCAGCTTGGCTGGGCGATTTGAGACCCCGCACTTCCCCTGCGCTTTCTCCGCCAGAAAAAATGCTCCACCACATTCACACGGCGGAGAAAAACCTCGCGACCGCGCGACCCTTCCTCCACCACCAGGAAGAAATCAACCATGCTTTGGTCGGCGCTCTGCAAGATGAGGCGGAAGGGTTGGAGGAAACTGCCAGCCGCATAAAAGATCTGCAGACCGAACTGAACCAATGGCGATAGTGAAAAATTGTATCGTGGGCCGCTCAAGCAATTCTTATTGAGCTATTTTTTCTTCAATCCGGCAGGGTTTCACCCCAATGGAAATTTCCTGCGATAACGTATAAATTAATGCGCTATGAAGCCTCTCAAGCCTTTCATCATTTTCTTCCTGGCAAGTTTAGTCACGAGCTGCGGCCAATCATCCACCAGCAACGATACCACGACCAGCCCGGCTGCTCCTGCAACCCCGCCAGCCGCCGCCACCATGGCTCCGCCGGCCGCGTCCGCAACCCCATCAGCCGACACATCTTTACCAGCCTCCACCTCCTCACCCGCCGACACTTCCACGCCGCCAGCAACTTCTTCGCCATCCACAGCCACGTCCATGCCGCCCGCTGCCAGCAGCGACCCCGCGACCGATCAACAGCTCGCGCAAATTAAGCAGGACGTGCAGAAAACGGTGCAAGACTTGAAGGACTATACCTACGATCAAAAAGAAGAGTTCTTTAAAACCATCCAAGGTGACATTGATGAACTGAATCAGGAAATGTCCCAGCTTACAGCGAAAATTGATCGCGCCAGCGATGCAGTCAAGGCTTCGGCCAAACCCAGACTGGATTCACTCCAAGTGGAGTTATCCAAATTGAACATCGAAGTGGACGAGGCTAAGACCGCCACGGAATCCATCTGGGGTGACGCGAAAATCAAAGTCCAGCGGGCCTACGACGACGCCAAGCAAGCCTTCCACGACATGGCAGACTGGGTTAATCAACAACCCACCTCATAAACACAAATTCGAAAACTATTCCTTCGCTGCTGGCTTGAACCACTTCGCCGCCAACGTCGGCATCACGAGTAAATTCAACGCCGTGGAGGTGATGAGCCCACCGAGGATGACAACCGCCATCGGACCTTCGATTTCGCGTCCGGCCTCGCCACTGCCCAGAGCCAGCGGCAGCAAGCCCAGTGCGGTGACCAGCGCCGTCATCAAAATGGGATTCAAGCGCTCGCTCGCGCCACGGATGACCGTTGCGGTATTCCACGGCTGGCCCTCGACCGTGATGAGATGGTCGTAGTGTGACAAGAGCATGATGGTGTTGCGTGCGGTGATGCCGAATAGCGTCACAAACCCCACCCATGAGCCCATGGACAACCCGGCATCGCCGCCCACATGCAGAAAATGCTGCAGCCCATTTAATAATTGAAACAGGCGCGCGGCAAAACCAGTCGCGGCATCGGGTGCGCTCAGGCTGCTCGTCAAGAACGCCGCCATCACCCCGCCCACGAGGGCGAACGGCAAATTCACCAGTACCAGGAGCATGTTCCGCATATTGCCCAGCACCAGGTAGAGCAGCATCAAAATACCGATGAGCGCGATGCCGATGTGCAGCATGAGTTCGTTGCGCGCGGCGGCGGCGGCTTCGGCGGCGCCCGCATATTCCAAATAAACGCCTTTGGGCAAGTTGACTTTCTCTGCGATGGCCTTTCTCGCCTCGGCCACAAACGAAGCAACGTCGCGGCCCGCCGGCGGGGAACATCCCACCGTCTGCACGCGGCGGCCGCCGATATGGTCAATTTCATCGCGGGCGCTGCCCAGTCCGACGTCCGCTAATTCGCGCAATGGCACCAACTGGCCCGCCGGGTTGCGCAACAGCATGCCGCCCACTGCGGATGGATCGCGCCGGCTGCCCTCGTCCAAAATGACCGTGACATCCGAAACTTCGCCGGCGTCAAACGTCTGCGCCACCGTCGTTCCCGCGTAGGCGCTCTGCACGGCCTCCAACACTTCTACGGGCCGGAAGCCCAGTGCCGTCAGCCGCTCCCCGCGCAAACGTACAGATACAATTGGCGAACCGGGCGGGGCCGACAAATCAGGCTCGGACGAACCCAGCGTAGTCAATACCGCGGCGATCTCGTCCGCCTTCGCGTCCAGCTCATCGAGGTCTTCCCCGTAAATATTGATGACCACCGGCAGCGTTTCACCGCCCATGGTTTCGCCCAGGCGGTCTTCCAAAAACGTCTTGGTTTCAGGATTAATCCCGGGAATTTTCTTATGAAGCATATCGTCTATTTCCTGAAACACCCTGGCCTCGTCCTTGGCCGCCAGCGGCGGAAAGTCCGGCGGATGCTTTAACTCGACGTGAAACTCCGATTGATTGGGCCCCCAGGTGTCCTCACCTCGCTCCGCGCGGCCGGCCTGCTGCTCATAAGTCGCCACCAACGGCATCTTGGCCAGCTCGGTTGAGATTTGTTTACCGATGCGAATCATCTCCGGCAGCGACGTGCCCGGCGCGGCCTTGATGCCGAGGACAAAGTGCCCCTCGCGAAAAGCCGGCAGCAGCTCACCCCCTAAATAAGGCAAGGGCGCCACCGCCCCCAGGCACAGTACAATCGCCGCGCCGACCACCAGCAGCGGATGCTTCGCCACGCGTTCCAGCATCGCGGTGTAAATGCGCCGCAAAAACATTTGCAAGGCCGGCGCCTCCGCCATGTCCACGTGCTTGGCGAAAAACAGGTAGGTCATCGCCGGCGTGACCGTCACCGCCACCGCCAGCGAGGCCATCACGGCGAGGATATAACTCATCGCCAACGGCGCGAAAAAGCTGCCGGAAACTCCCGTGAGCGTCAGTACTGGCGCAAACACCAGGGCGACAATGAACGTGGCATACACGACCGGGCTGCGCACTTCCATCGTGGCGTCCAGCACCACCGGCAGCAACGGGCGCGGGCTGGGCAGTTGCTGGTTCTCGCGCATCCGGCGCAAAATGTTTTCCACCCCAATGATGGCGTCGTCCACCACCACGCCAATGGCAATGGCCAGGCCACCCAGCGTGATGGTGTTCAAATTCACGCCGGTGTGGTTCATCACCAGAATTGCCGCCAGCAGCGACAGCGGAATCGCCGTCAGCGAAACCAGCGCCGTGCGTACATGCCCCAGAAATAGAAACAGCACCACGGCCACCAGCACCGCGCCAAAAATCAACGAATGCCGGATATTGTGCAGCGAGGCCTCGATGAAGGTCGCCGGCCGGTGCAGTTTGCCGTAAAGCGTTATCCCCTGCGCGGCGAACACCGGCTTCATGTCATCGAGCGCCTTCTCCAATTCGAGCGTCACTTCCATCGTGTTCGACCCGTACTGGTTAGCCATCGTTATTAACACACCCGGCCGGCCCTGGATGAGCGCGTCGCCAAATTTCGGCTCCGCCCCGGCCTTCACGGTGGCAACTTCCTTGATGCGCACCGGCACCCCGCCGTCGCTGGTCGTAATCACCACATTGCCCAATTCTTCGGCGCTGAGCGACTGACCTTCCGTCTGAATGACCATCCGCTGGTTGTCGTTTTCGATAAAGCCTGCCCCCACCACACCCGTGGACAACTTCGCTGCATTAATCACATCATCGAGGCCGACCTTGTGCGCCGCCAATAAATCCGGATGCACTTGGATTTGCCATTCGCGCACTTCACCGCCGAAAACTTTGCAGTCCGCCACGCCGGTGACCGACAACAACCGCGGCCGCAGCGTCCAATCCGCAAACGTCCGCAGTTCCATCGGTGTGAGCTTGTCGCTCACCAAACCAATTTTGAGCAAGTCCATCGTCGAGGAGGTCAGCGGCGACATGGTCGGCACCTTGACTCCCGCCGGTAGCGAGCCCGCAGCCTCACCCAGTTTTTCCGCGAGCGTTTGCCGCGCCGGTAAAATCGGCGTGCCATCCGCAAACACCACGGTAATAACCGACAAGCCCTGAATGGATTGCGACCGCATCGAGACTTCGTTGCCCAAGCCGTTGAGCTGATTTTCCAACGGACGCGTCACGAGTGCTTCAACTTGTTCGGCGGATAGCCCCGGCGCCTCGGCCTGCACCGTCACTTCTGGCGGCACAAAATCCGGCAGCACATCGAGCTTGGCATGGTAGGCGTCGTACAGCCCGTAGGCCATGATGAGGCCGGCCAAAATCATCACAATACCGCGGAAGCGCAGCGAGAGTCTGACCAGGGCTAAAAGCATCGGGAGGAAATTTTTGGGTGAAAACGCGGGTTAGGTGGAGACCCAATACTACGGCCCGCCGGTGGCGGCCTTCAGCTCCTCGGACAATAATTGCGCCGCGCCTTTGACCACCACCTGGTCCTGCGCCGTCACCTCGCCACTGGCGATGAATACGTCACCATCGCGCAGAGTCGCGCCAAGCTTGACGCGCCGGCGTTCGAAATCCTCGTTGTTGACCTGCGCGTACAGGAACGTGTCGCTGTCATAGCGGACAATGGCCAAGCCGGGAACCCGCAAGCCTTTCTGCCCGTCATCGGAGCCGGAAATCCACGCGGACATCTGCGTGCCCGGCGCGGGTGGATTCTGGCGGAGTATCACAAGAAACGCGCTACCTTGGGCCTGCGCATCGGTGTTGGCAGCGGGGCCGAGCAATTCGGCCGTCACCGGCTCGGCACTGCTCATCACCGGCGAAAGGTTGAAGGCCAGTGGCTCTGTCGGCAATTTTTCCCCGCCGGGGATGTCCACGCGTACCAGCGCGGCTTCACGCGTCAGAAACGAATGAGCCAATTGTGGCAAATCTTCACGACCCGCCAACACCGAGCCCCAATCGGACAATATTTTCGCTTGCGCGGCGTTCAACTGGGCCTGGTCATGCTTCACCGCCGCGTCGGCGGTTTCCAGCGCCTGGACAGATGCGTTGTCACTGGCGCGCAGGGTCTGCACGCGAGCCAACTCCTTGCTCGAAGCGTCGAGCGCAGTCTTATCCATGTCTATTTCAGAAAGTTCGCCAATCAAGCCGGCTGGGTCGAGTACTCGCGCATAGCCGGTGGTTTCGGGTTTGTATTCCATCGGCGTTGGCTTGGCCATTTGGATATCAGCCTTTTCCTGGTCATCCGTCTCCAAATGCACTGTGCCGGGCGGCGGCGTGGCATCGGCCGCGGCAGGCGCGGCGGCCGGGGCTGGACTGGAGCCAGAGAACAACCACATGGCGCCGGCGCCGAGGATCGCGCCGACAAAAATTGCGGGAAGGATTTTTTTCATGGCTTGGTGGTGAAGGTGGGCGCGTCGTTGGCTAACGCGGGAAGGTTGGCAAAGGGAACTTCCAAGGCGTCTTCGAGCTGGCCGGCGGCAGAAGCAGCCTGGGCTTGCGCGTCTATCAACGCCAGCTCGCTTGCACTGACATCCAGCAAAGCGGTTTGGTAATCCAAGGCATCGGCAGCGCCGGCATCGGTCTGTGCATGCACTTGGTCGAGGTGCTTGCGCAATTCGGCGTCCACCTTGCGCATCCCCTCCACCTGGCCCGTGGCGGCGGCGCTGACTGCGGCGGCGGAATCAATCTGCCCAATGACTTGCGCCTGGACCGCAAGCAATTGGGCGGCGGCCTGCCGTCGTCCAGCCTCGGCCTCCGCAATCGGCCCTTGATTATGGTTGAAGGCCGGCAGGTCTATTCCGAGTGACAAATCAAATTTGTTTTCACCGAGATCATACACATACCCGCTGCCCAAATGCACATCGGGATACTGTTTCGCGATTTCAAGCTGCAGCGCAGACTGGCTCGCCTGGTAGTTCGCCAGCGCGGACTGCACATCCGCACGCGTTTCCAGCGCCACCATCCGCGCCTTGGCAACTTCATCCGGCGAAAGTATCTGGCCGGGATTCACTTGTTCGGCGGAAAGCGTCTGTCCCGCCAATGCTGCCATCGGCACGCCCAAGGTCTCCGCCAGCTTGCTATGCGCCACCAAGAGCGAGCGCTCGGCATTGTCGGCATCAGCCTGCGCTTTGACGAGGGCCAGACGCGCCGATGAAACTTCATCCGCCGCAATCGCACCGGCACTGCGTCGTTGTTCGAGCAAATCCACCACGCGTTGCTGCGCTTCCACCTGTCGGCGCGATGCGGCAGTTCGCTTTTCCGCTGAATCTCCCTCAATCAAGGCCTGGCGCAAATCCGCGCGTACTTGCCAGGCGGCCGCGAAAACATTCTGCCGCGCGGCTTCGGCCAGCCACTGAGCCTGCGCAATGCGCTTGCCGCGCTTGCCCGCTGTTTCAATCGGGATATCCACGGACACCCCTGGGAACCAAGGCGACTTCTCGCCTTGAAGATTAAAGGCATAGCCCGGTGTCAGAGTAACCGATGGATTGGGCCGCTCGGCCCCGGTGATGATGGAGCCCTGTGCGCCCGCCCACTGCGTCCGGGCCAGCTCCAGCGACGGGTTGTAGTAAAAAGCCACCCAATTCAGCGTCTCAAAATCCCAAGCCTTTGGCGGCCATTCGGTCTGTTCATGGCCGTTTTGTTTTAAATAATCCCGCAAGTCATTGCTGGCCAGCGACCGATTCAAAAGCTGCGCTGCCGTCTGATCAGGCGCCAGCGGCTGGTCAATGTAATGTTGGCAACCGCCCGTCAGCGCCGCGACAAACGCAATCGCCCCCAAGGGTATCAGACATCGAAAAATGGGTAGGGGCATTGCGGACAGCCATTCAACTTAAACCAACCCACATTACAAGAACATGATGAAGCCACGGCTGGCCACGCCAAAACAGGCATTGTCGCATTTCCATCCGCGGTAATCGCCTCGTCATCCAGTTTCGTTTAGCATTGCCTGTATTGGTTTGCGTACCTCATCACCACGCCTAAAATTTGCCTCTTTATTTATGAAATTCACCGCCCATTCACTCTTTGCCGCTTGCTGCCTCACCGTGACCGCTCTCGGCGTTACCGCCTGCCATTTGCTCAAACATGAATCCTCCGAGGCCAAGGAGACCGCCGTCGTTGGCTCCATTCGCCCAGAGGGCCATCCCAAACCTGCCGACTTGCCCGCCCTCGCAAAAATTTCCCTGCCCTACGCGATGAACATTGCCCTGACCACCGTACCCGGCAGCGTGGTCTCTGCGGAACTGGAAGTCGAGGATGGCAACCTGCAATACTCCTTCGATATCGTCGGTGCCGACAAATCCGTCACGGAGGTGGAGATTGACGCTGGCAATGGCAAAGTCCTCGCCACCGAAAAAGAAGACGGCAAAGCCGAAGACAAGGACTAGGCTTGCCTCGCGGGATTTGACCCCGTCAAGGTGAACTCCAGTTGCCTTTGTTCATCCAGCGCCGCCGTCAACGTCCAGCCCATGGCTTTGGCAAACATGCGCGCCAGCGGCAGCCCAAGGCCGAAATGCCGACCCCCGCTGCGTGCCTCTTCCTTGCGCCAGAAACGATCAAATAATTTCGGCACATCCGCTGGCTCCAAGCCCTCAGCCTGATTGATTACTTTTAAAACTACCCCGCTTTCACTATTTTCCAGTCGGATGCGTATCTCACTCCCGGCGGGGGCGTAGTCCGCGGCATTTTCAAAAAGATTGCCAAGAATGGAACGCAACAAGCCGGCGTCGGCCGGGATGTTCACCGGCGACAACTCCCAGCGCACCTTCAATCCGCGCTCTTCAGCCCGGGTGCGGTAACTCTGCCAGGTGTCCTCTACCAATTGGGAGATATCTACTGGCACAAGAGGGCCCGCCGCTCGCTGCTGCTCGGCCCGCGCCAACATCAATAAATTGGTCACTATCGTCTGCATCTGCATCGCGACGGCCAGTACTTCCTGGTCGGCGCCCGGCTCGCGCGACTCTGGCCACTTGATCGCACACTCCGCCAGACTGCGCAATTCCGCCAGCGGCGTACGCAACTCGTGGGCGAGGTCAGCGCTAAAGCGGCGTTCGCGCTCAAAGGAAACCTCCAGGCGGGCCAGCAATTCATTGAGTCGGCTGACGATAGGTTGCAATTCCGCCGCCATGCCGACGGTGGGAAAGCGGGTCGTCAATGAATCGGCGTCAATGAGCCCGGCTTGTTCGCCCAACTGGGCCAGAGGTTGCAGTCCGCGTCTAAGCACGCGGGGTATCAACCATAACATCGTACCCGCCAGCAGCAAACCACAGACCGCTCCAATACTTAAAAGCTCAGTCAAGGCTTCGGCCAAAGCTTCGCCATCACTCGCCACAGCCAAAACCAACTCTGGCCTGGCTTCTTCTCCATGATGTTCACCAACTTCTTGCGAGGGTGAAAATTTCACCATGATTGCGCGACCCGTGTGGCCGTTGGGCAACTCCACCCGCCGCGGGCGGCCCAGCCGCTCCAGCTTGGGCAAATCCGCCCCGCCCAACGATTCTGACCGCGCCACCGCGGCCCCTTCCGCCGGCCAAATTTCAAAATAGTCTTCCGGATTATCCTTCTGGAAACTGCGGAAAAAACGGTCTTTTACATCCACGTGAATCCGTTCGTGATCGGCGGAGGTCAGTGAGCTGATGGCCAGAGCCTTCGCGCGCAGAGCATCGTCAAATTGCTCAATTAATTCATCACGGGCCGTAAAATACAGCGCCAGCAAAGCCCCGCTCAACAGCACAAAAAACGCCGCGAGCATTTCGCGGGTGAGCTGGCGCCGGATGGAAATCATGTCGCGGGCGCCTCAGCCGCCTGCTCCAAGGCATAGCCCAGACCCCGGCGCGTGTGAATGAGCGGTTCATCCCCCGCGACCGCCAGTTTTTTGCGCAAACTGCAAATCGCCGAGTCCACCACATTACTCATCGGATCCACCTGCCCGTCGTAAATATGCTCTTCTATCTCCGCCCGGGATACCACCTGCCCACACCGCCGTGCCAGGTATTCCAGCAAAAGATACTCCCGCGCGGTCAGGTCAATCGGGTAGCGCCCACGCTTCACCCGCCGGCCCAGCGTGTCCACTTCCATGTCACCGACTTTAATCACCGCCTGCTTGGAACCATACGCGCGCCGACACAGCGACTGCACCCGTGCCAAAAGTTCCTCAAGATCGAAAGGCTTGATCAAATAATCATCCGCTCCAGCCCGCAGACCTTTCACACGATCGGGCACCGTGTCGCGTGCAGTGAGCAGTAGCACGTGGGTCGTCTTGCCGTGTTCGCGCAACGTAGTAAGCACGGACAATCCATCGCGCTTCGGCAACATCAGGTCGAGGATGATCACATCATACTCGTGCGACTCCGCCAGCCACAGCCCTTCTTCGCCATCGGACGCCAAATCCACCGCATAGCCGGACTTGCGCAACGCCGTCCCGAGCGAACGTTGCAACCGTGTCGAATCTTCAACAACAAGAACACGCATGGCAGATAAGCAAAAACGGCCCCCAAGTAGGGTGCTTGGGGGCCGTTAAGGTCAAGTTAAGCAGGGTGGAAAGTCCTCCGGCGAGTTATTTTTTGGCGTCCGGCGCAGCATCCATGCCATACACCAGTACTTCAAAACTGTCGGCCTCATAGGTCGGTCGGGCGGGCCGTGCAGGCGCTGTACCGGTGGCAGCCGCGGGTTGTGCCGCTGGGGTCGCCGCAGAAGCTTTCACCTTCGACGTCGCCGTATAAATTTTGTGGGTCGTCGGGTCGAGGGCGATGGTCTTCGCGCCGGGCGCGGTGACCAAATTCTGCACCAAGGTCAGCTTGCCGTTAACTTCTTTCGCCACAACCAGCCCGCCCGGTGTCTGGCCGCCGGGCGTAAAGGCGTAGCCGGTGCCGGGGTCAAATGCCGCCGAATCAATGCCCGGGTCTGCCTTCAGGGTGTCCAGCAATTTACCGTTCGTGCTGTCCATCATGGCCATCGTGTCGTCGCAACCAAGGAAAAGCCGGTGATGCACCAAGTCAATCGCCTGGCCTGAAGCTCCGACGGCGGGTGCATTCGGCCAAGTCGCCACAACTTTGTGGGTCTTAATGTCAATGACGGCTACCGCTGCCTTGTCCTCCAAATTGTCATAGATCCGGCCCGCCGCCACGTCCACGGTCGCGGACTCGGGCTTGCCGCCCAAAGCGATGGTCGCCGTCACGTTGCCTGTGGCCACATCAATGACTGTCGCCGACTGACTGCCACCGTTGAACGCATAGACTTCATTCTGGCTGGGCTCGTACATAATCCAGTCCGGATTGGTGCCGGTGCCCACGGACTTGGTGACCTTCAGCGTCTTCAAATCGAAAATATTCACACTGTTTGTGCCGCGATTGCTGATGAAGCCCAATCCGGCCTTGGACGCGATGGCGATACCATGCACACCGTTCTGGCCGGTGATGTCGCCCACAACCTCATCTTTCGCGATATCCACGACCGTGACCGAGGTCCCGTGGCTGACGTATAGCCGCTGGCCTTCAGAATCAACCGTCAGATAGTCCGTGCTCGACGAACCGCCGAGGTGGATGGCCTTAATAAAGTGATACGGCCCGGAAGCTGCCGGCGCCGCCGGGGCATCCGCCGCGTGCACAGCCAGCGCTGCACAGGTTAAAAACGAACAAGCCAGCAACGAGGATTTTTTCATGATACAATACAGGGGGTTGAATTCTTGCGAAAAGGGAGGGTCATGCTAACCCATTGGGCATTATGGGAAGATGATGATTTTTGGGGCATTTGCCAGCCGCCCAATGTATCACAACTTTGCCTACTGCGAAACACCCCATCGGAACGTGAACGGGTAGACGATAAACACTGCGCGACCCACGACGTTTTGCGCGGGCACCGCCCCCCAATAACGGCCATCATAGCTCGTCGGCGAATTATCACCCATCGGGAAAAAATGGCCGGGCGGCACCGTGTAAGTCTCACCAGGGTGCAAATGCAGCGTCTGCTGGATATTGCCGTAACTGTAGCCAGGATAATTGCCTTCCTGCCGCGCGTTTTTATCAAAGGCCGCCGCGCCGGTGTTTGGCTGACCGTTCCGGTACAGCACCGGCGGGCGCACTTCCAGCACATCGCCCGGCGCGCCGACCAACCGCTTGATGTAATACTGGTCTTCATGCACCGCGCGGCCATCGGGCAATTGCGTCCACAAGTCCTCAATGCCGCCGGTGTGGAACACAAACGGGTCGCCCGGCTTGGGCGCGATGAAGTTGTATGAAATCCGGTCCACAAACAACATGTCCCCGGTGCGGAGGTCAAAATCCAGGATGCGGTCACCCGCTTTTACTTGTCGTCCGGTAGTAACCATGAGATGCCCATTCGCATCACGACGCACGCTGCCGCTTTTTTGCAGCAATTCGTAAAATTTTTGCGGATCCTTCCACGCCGCCTGATAGAGGTCGGGGAAGTAGGTTTCAAAAAACGCCTCGTCAAAGCCCCGGTCGAAATCGTAGGGCACCTGCAACGACACCACCATGTCCCCCACCCGCAGTGAATATTCGCGTTCGTCTTCGCTCATCAGCCACAACCGCGACCACGACCGCCCCTGCCGGGTTTTAAATTCCGCCGCCAGGCCGTCACTCACCGGCATCGTCACCTCGCCATCGGCGGGCGCCCGCACATCGTAATGCGCCGCGCCTTGCGTGATTAAATTGAAAACTTGCGCCACGGGGTTGGGGCCGGGTTTGTCCAACGGATACACATACGGCGTCATGCCGTAGTAAGTCGGGTACATCGAGTTCGTCGGAATCTTGAACGGTTGCAGGAAAAATGTGCGGATGCCGATGACCAGAATCGCCGCGCCGATGAGCATCTCGGAATATTCGCCCAAAAAGGTCAGGGGGTAAATGTCGCCGCCGCAGGGCAGCATGGCTTCGTGCAATTCGACGCTGGCCTGTTCGAGTGCATCCGGTGAAGCGTCCTTTTTAGCTTCCCACAATTTCTGCAATTTCGCGGAAGCTGCGCGCATTTTCGCCAGCGCTTCAGCCGGTACCACGTCGCGTCGGTAGCAATCCACCTTGTCCGCCAGCCGCAACAGGTTCTCCGCCTGCACACGCGCTTCGGCCAGCTTGGATTTGGAAAAGGGGAACATCCGGAAAGACGATTAAACCGGGTTGCGGGAAAAATTCAGCACAAATCCGCGTTATTTCGCGCTGGCGTTGGTGTGCAGGATTTTGACAAACGCGTCCTGGGGTATCTCCACCTTGCCGATTTGCTTCATGCGCTTTTTGCCTTCCTTCTGCTTGTCCAGCAACTTGCGCTTGCGCGAAATGTCACCGCCGTAGCACTTGGCCGTCACGTCCTTGCGCAGGGCTGACACCGTCTCCCGCGCCACCACTTTGCCGCCAATGGCCGCCTGGATGGCCACCTTGAACAATTGTTGCGGCAAAAGTTCCTTGAGTTTTTCACAGAGCGAGCGACCGCGGCCTTCCGCCTTCGTGCGGTGCACAATGGACGCAAACGCATCCACCGGGTCGGTGTTAACCATGATGTCCAGCCGCACCAGATCCGCCACTTCATACTCGCCGACTTCGTAGTCCATCGAGCCATAGCCGCGGGTAATGCTCTTCAAGCGGTCGTTGAAATCCACCAAAATTTCGTTCAAGGGCAACTTCGCGTGCAACAGAATGCGCTCCTCGTCGAGCGTCTCCGTCTTGTCGCACAACCCGCGCTTTTCCGCAATGAGCGCCAGCAGGTCGCCAATGCAGGCGTTGGGCGTGAGAATCGTCGCGCGAATCGTCGGCTCCGCAATGGTCAAAATAGTTGAGGGATCGGGCAGTTGCACCGGGTTGTCAATTTCCATTACGTCGCCGTTGGATTTCGTCACCTTGTAAACCACGCTCGGGTAGGTCGAAATGATGTCCACGTCGTATTCGCGACGAATGCGCTCCTGCACGATTTCCATGTGCAGCAGTCCGAGAAAACCAGCGCGGAAACCAAAACCCAGCGCTGCCGAACTTTCCGGCGTGTACACCAGCGCCGCGTCATTGAGCTGCAACTTCGCCAGACTGACCTTTAACTTTTCGTGGTCACCGGTATCGAGCGGATACAATCCGCTGAACACCATCGGGCGCACTTCTTTGTAGCCGGGCAACGCATCTTTCGCCCGGTCGGCATTCAGGGTCAGCGTATCGCCGGTTTTGACTTCATGCACGGCCTTGATATTCGTCACCAAATAACCCGTGCAACCGGCTTCCAGCGACTTCACCACCCGCGGGCCCGGCTCGAATTGGCCGACTTCCTTGATCTGCGCGCGCGTGCCTTCCGACATCAGAAAAATTTCATCCCCGGCCTTGAAGCTGCCGGAGAACATCCGCACGTAGCAAATCACGCCCTGGTAGCTGTCGTATGCGCTGTCGAACACCAGCGCGCGCGTCTGCGGATAATCTGCCCAGCGTGGCGGCGGCAGGCGGTGCACAATCGCTTCCAGAATATCGCTGATTCCGATCCCCGCTTTGCCCGAGGCAAGAATCGCCTCGTCCCCGGGAATCTGCAGCACATCCTCAATCTGCTTGCGCGCCTGCTCAATCCGCGCGCTCGGCATATCCACCTTGTTGATGACGGGGATGATGGTCAGGTTCTGGCCCAGCGCGAGTTGCGCGTTGGCCACCGTCTGCGCTTCAACGCCTTGCGAGGCATCCACCAGCAGCAGCGCGCCTTCGCACGCCGCCAGACTGCGCGAAACCTCGTATGAAAAATCCACGTGTCCGGGCGTATCAATGAGGTTGAGCAGGTACAGCTCGCCGTTTTTGGCGCGGTACTGCATGGCCACCGGATGGCACTTGATGGTGATGCCGCGCTCGCGCTCCAAGTCCATCGCGTCCAGGTGCTGGGCCGTCATCTCGCGCTGCGCGACCGTGCGCGTGGTCTCCAGCAGGCGGTCGGACAGGGTCGTCTTGCCGTGGTCCACGTGCGCGATGATGCAGAAGTTGCGGATATGCGCCAAATCGGGCATGGAAACCGGATAAAAGACCATTTCCCGAGGGGGAAGGCAACGGAAATATCCTAAAAATCCGCCCACTCCGCCGCTTGCTTGATGACCAACGCCTTGTCAATGCGCTTGGCAAAACCCGCCAGCACCGCGCCGGGGCCACATTCGTAAAATTCCAGTATCCCCTGCCCTTGTGCCGCCCGCTGGCAGTCCTCCCACAACACCGGCGACACAATCTGTTTCACCAAAGCCGCCTTGATTTCCTCCGGCGCGCGCACCGCAGCGCCCGTGACATTGGTATAAACGGTCAGGCGTGGCTCCTTGAACACCGCGTCCTTGAGCACCCCTGCATACGCCGCGCTGGCCGAGGCCATCAACCGGCTGTGGTACGCCCCCGCGACCTTCAACGGCACCGCCATTTTGAACCCGCGTTCCTTCGCCAGGCCCGCCGCCTTGGTCACCTTGTCCGCTTCACCGGAGACCACAATCTGCCCCGGGCAATTCAAATTCGCCAAATCAATATCGCACTCCTTGGCCAATGCTTCCGCCAGCGCCCGGTCGCCGCCGATGAGCGCCGCCATGCCGCCTTGCGTCGCCTCACAGGCTTTTTGCATCAATTCCCCGCGCGCCGCCACCAGCCGCAATCCCGTGGCAAAATCAAACACTCCTGCCGCCGCCAGCGCCGTCAATTCGCCGAGACTCAGTCCCAGCGCGGCTTTACATTCCGTGAGCTTTCCGCGTTCTTCCAAAATTTTTGCCGCCGCCAAGCCGGCCACATACAATGCTGGCTGGCACACGCGCGTCTGCGTCAATTCCTCTTCGGGCCCCTCGAAACAGATTTTTTTGAAGTCGTAGCCGAGGACGGCGTTCGCCTCGTCATACAACGCCCGCGCACTGGCGGAGTTGTCATAAAGCGAGCGTCCCATGCCCACGCGTTGCGCACCTTGTCCCGAAAAAAGCAATCCAGTTGCCATAAGCCTTATTAACTCTGCTCCCGACCTGTCTGGAAAGCCTTTTTTCTACTCCCCCACTCCCGCGCACTTGGTCATTTCCAGCGCCAGCCAGTGCGCCTCATGCGCGTCCGGGACTTCCGCGCCCGCCGTGATGCTCGGGCCATTCTGGCGGACTATCAGCAAATTATAATACACCGTCGAGCCCATCGAGGTGCCTACGATAATCCTGACCTCCCGGATGTCCGACGCCGGAATCGTCTGCAGTCGCCTGTGCCAAAAAAGCTGCCGGGTTACGATAAGGGAGTCGCTGCCTGCCACCACCCGCCAACTGACGAAACAGGCGCCGACCCAAAGGCAAAGCAGTATCAGCGCGAAGAACCCGACAATGAGGGTGGCCATCAAGGGCGCGCCAGAGTGAATACAAGCCACCAACCCTCCCACCAACAACGCCGTAAGCAAGGTCAGGATAAATATCATGCCCACGTTGCGAAACGCCGGGAAATAAAACTCCTTGCCCGCCGGAACGTTCTGCACCCGGATGCGCGAGTGCGGCGGCAATTGGAACTGCGCGATTTCCACGGCTTCCTCCGCGCGAAGCTTCCGGCCCTCCGCCACTTCCGCCGCGCTGAGCTCGGCCTGCGCCACCGGCACCTCAAACTGCGACGCGTAATTCAACCCGGGCACTTTGGCCGACACGTCGAGCCGCCAAAAAATCCGGTCATCCCGGTTCACCGCGCTCGTTTCCCGGCAGTCCTCCGGCAGGGAGAAACCAATGGGTACCGTTCCGCTCGTGTCGGACATCACCTGCTGGTTGTTTTGCCATAATGGGACCTCCTGCACACTCCGGCTTTTCCCCGAACCCGTAACCGTGCGATGGATGCAAGTCAGCTTCACCGCAAAACCTTCGAGGGGCTGGATCATGCGGCCCAGCGTCACCGTGCCCTCCAGCGCCCCGCCGATGGGTGCGGGTGCGTCACTCAGTTCAAAAGTTGATTCACCAAATTTAATCCGGCGCAGTACCCCGACCGCCACTGGCAGCAGCAACAGCAAGCCCGGCAGCACAATAACAGCAGGCATCCAGTTCATCGGGTTGTTTTCCACCGTGCGGCTTAACACCGCTTCTGATGGCTGCTGCGGGTTGACGTAGCAGACTGTTACAGTGCCCTTCCGGTATTGATGTTCACTCGCCGCCGTCCAGGCATAACCGCTCGCGGAACTGGGTGTGAAATCATAGCGCTGCGATTGCAGCGTCCTCCCAGCGAACTGATACTGGTAGGTGATTTCCAAGCCGGTGTTCTTTCCGTTATGACTTTTTATGGCGATGGAGGTAATCCAGCACGGTGTTTCCACCCAGTTTTGGGCGTCCCGGTTGGCCAGCCACGGCTGTAGTGAGGTGGCATAGACCATCGCCAATCCGGCGAACACGAACATCAACGCGAACAGGCCCAGAAACACCAACGGCCCGCGCCGGTCGAGGCTGGAGGGGATTTTGAGCGGGGCACCCATAGTGCATTATTGCAGGCCAGAACCCGGGCTCCGGCAAGCAACAACGTGCGCCACTTTACTTATTTTCCGGACGACCAGATATTACAAACAAGCCCGGTATTTATAATATCACGCCTTCGCACCTTGCGCTATCTTGGCGGGACTCAAGAAACTCCCAACCTTAATCCTCCCTGCCATGCCAAACGTACTCCTGCTCACCGTCTTCCCTTTAATCGCGCTCGGCGTAATCTTTGCCACCCTTTATTGGTGGCAAACCTTGATGGAAATACTCAACCAGGAGCCGACCGAGGGCAATGACCGGCTGGTCTGGCTCATTGTGGTGCTCAGCCTGCATTTCTTCGGCGCGTTGCTGTACCGCTATAACCGTCGGCCTGAGCGCCTCCGGCTTTACGGCAGATAAAGCTATCAAGAGTCCGGTGCAACTCATGGGGTAAAATAGGGAGGGGGCTGGTCAAGTTCAAGGGTTGGCAAAAACACAAATCCATGCTTTATTTTCCCTTCCCCTACTACCCATGAAAAACTCCTTCCTGAAAATTTTGCTCGGTATCGCTCTCGGCGCAGCCACCGCCGTCGCCATCGCTCAGACCTCGCCCGCCCCGGCACCGGCAGCGGCTTCCGCCGCAGCTCCGGCTGCGGCTGCGCCAGTCCGCCAGTCGAACGTCCATCCCGTTTCCAAAAACATCACCGCTCGTCTGGTCAATTCCCCGCGCCACTTTGATATCGTCAAAATCAAACAGGGCGACCGCGAAGTCGAAACCTACGTTTTTTATCCGATGACCAAGGACAAGGCCATGGCGGTCGTCCTGATTCACGAAATTTTTGGCGCCAGCGACTGGATGCGCGCCGCCGCCGACCAACTGGCCGAAGCGGGTTACATCGTACTCGTGCCCGACTTGCTCTCCGGCATGGGCCCTAATAAAGGCGGGACCAATGATTTTGCGGATTCCCAAGTGACGGCCGCTGTATCTCGCCTGAATAATGACCACCCAGGACAGGTCATGGCCGACCTCAGCGCCGTCGCCGACTACGCCAAGAAGCTCGACGCCTGCAACGGCAAGATCGCCGTCGGCGGTTTCTGCTGGGGCGGTGGCCAGGCGTTTGCCTTCTCGACAGTGAATAAAGACATCAAAGCGGCCTTCGTGTTCTACGGAGCGCCGATGTTGCCCGTCGCAGAAATGCCCAAGGTCAATTGCCCCGTTTACGGTTTTTATGGTGAAATGGACAGCCGCCTGAGCCTTGCCGTACCTGCGGAAACTGACGCCATGAAAGCTGCCGGCAAAACCTACGACGCCATCGTGTACCCCGGTGCCGCCCACGGTTTCATGCGTCTGGGCCAGATGGACGACTCCAACGCCGCCAACAAAAAAGCCGCCGAAGATTCTTGGAAGCGGATGCTCGACTTGCTGGCGAAGTTGAACGCCCCAGCAACCAAGTAGCTTCCCGCTCCGGCATTGCGCGCGTGATGCGCCTGTGATAAGTTACCCATTCGATGCGTTTTTATCCCGGCGACTCTGACCACCAGCCCCTCGGCCATGTTGGCCGCGTGCCGGTGTTTGCGGCAACCATTTTTGCCGCCCTTTATGTCATCGGCATGGTGGTGACGGTGATTATCCGCACGGTCGGCGGCGATCTCTCCCTCTTTATTTTTTCCACCCAACAATTCTACGGACACGGCTGGCTCTGGCAGCCCTTCACCTGCACCTTTGTCAACGGCCCGAATTTCTTTTTCGTTTTCTCCGCTATTTTTTCCTACCAGTTTGGCGTCGAATACGAGCGTTTTTTTGGCCGACGGACTTATTTGATTCTCAACGCGCTTCTTCTTGCCACCATCGTTTTGGTCTTGGGCGCTTGGCACTTCGCGGGCAGTCCGGGTGAACATTACTCGATGTACACCATCTGCATTGGCTTGATTGTCGCCTATGCCACCCTCTATCCCAATCTCGAATACCTGGGCTGGGTGCCGTTCAAATTCATCGCCTTTGCCTGCATCTTTATTGATTCCCTGAATTATCTCGGGCAGGTGATAGACTGGCACGGCCTTTCGGTGATGCTCGCCATCTGCGGAGTAAGTTTTGGCTTCACTCGCTACAAAAAACTCGGAGGCTCGTTGGAAATTCCCGCTCTCGCCCGCCGCCTCAATCCCTTCCGCCGCCGGCCCAAGTTTCGCGTTCTGCCTTCGCCCGAAGGCTCCGGCCCGCGTGGCTCCTTCGGTGAAAGCGCCCAGGCCTCGGTGGATGCCATCCTCGACAAAATCGCGCAAAAGGGCTTCGCCAGCCTCACCCAGACGGAACGCGACCAACTCGAAAAGGCCCGGGAAATTTTGAATAAGAAAAGGCAGTAGCCCTATTCGTGTTCAGCCAGCCAGCGCTCGGCCTCAATCGCTGCCTGGCAACCCATCCCCGCCGCCGTAATCGCCTGACGAAAAACATGGTCGGCGCAGTCGCCTGCCACAAACACGCCCGGCACCTTCGTGCGCACCTGGCTGTGGGCTTCCGTTATAAAATAGCCCAGTTCGTCCAGGGGCAGCGCGCCAACGAACGCCTGCGTGTTTGGTAAGTGCCCGATGGCCACAAACACCCCCTTGACCGCCAGCTCAGAAGCCGTGCCGGTTTTTAGGTTCTTAATCGCCAGCCCGCGCGCGTGCCCTTTGTCGTCCGCCAGCACGCGCTCCACGACCGTGTCCCATACCATTTGAATTTTCGGGTGCTCGACCGTGCGCTTGGCCATGATGTCAGACGCCCGCAATTCGTTGCGCCGGTGGATCAAATAAATTTTTGAGCAAAAGCGCGTCAGGAACAACGCTTCCTCACAGGCGGAATCGCCGCCCCCGACCACGGCCACTTCCATCCCGCGGTAAAACGCGCCATCGCACGTCGCACATGTCGTCACGCCCTTGCCGCCGAACATTTCCATCTCGCCCGGCACGCCAATCATACGCGGCGACGCCCCCGTCGCGACAATCACCGCCTTCGCTTCATATTTCTTGGTCGAGGAATGTAAAATCTTTATCGGCCCGTTTAATTCCACACGCTCGATCAAATCGCTCTGGAACCGCGTGCCAAATTTCGCCGCCTGCTTGCGCAACCGGTCCATCAATTCAAAACCGTCCACGCCTTCGGGAAAGCCGGGGAAATTTTCCACCTCCGAGGTGGTCGTCAACTGGCCGCCGGGCTGCACGCCTTCGATGACCAGTGGCTGCAAGTTGGATCGCGCCGCGTAAATCGCCGCAGTCAACCCCGCGCAGCCGGTGCCTAAAATCAAAACGTTTTCCATGATTCGTTCGAGGTAAGAGGGAAATTCGCGCCGGGCCAAGGGAAAAGATGCATCATGCGCAAATCGCGAACAGGAAATGTCCACTTCATCTTACATTTTATGCTGCTCAAAAATGAAACGTCGCTTGTTTAAATTTTGTTTCTCATTGATTTACAGCAGCTTGCTGGCGAGTTTCTGGCTCTGGCACGACGGATGATAAAGGAATGGGCAACCCTCAACCGGAATCATTCTCATGCAAGCTCTCTTCCTCATTCTTTTCAAAATAATCGGCACCGTGCTGCTCGCCGACTTTGTCGCGGGCCTCGTCCACTGGGTCGAAGACGCCTATGCCCGCGAAGACACGCCCATTCTCGGGCCACTGGTCGCCCGCGCGAACATCGTGCATCACCACTACCCGCGCTATTTCACCCGTCTAAGCTGGTGGCAAAGTTCGTGGGACTTGTTGATGCTCTCTGGACTACTTGTGCTGGGTGCATGGAGCCTCGGCGTGTTGACCTGGCCCGTGTGGCTCTTTGCCATCCTCGCCACGAACGCCAACGAAATCCACAAATGGGAACACCGCACCCGCAAGGAAAACGGCCCCGTAATTTCTTTTTTGCAAGACATCCATTTACTGCAATCCGCGCGCCACCACGCCATCCACCATACCAATCCCAAAAACGTCCACTACTGCACCACCACCAACGTGCTTAATCCCATCCTCGACGGTCTGCATTTCTGGGACGGCCTCGAATGGCTCCTCGCCCACACCCTCGGCATCCACCGCCGGCCGGATACTTCCGTGCCCGGCCACGGCCCCGCCCCTGCCTGGCTCGAAGAATACCGCCGGCCCGCACCAGCCAAAAACTCCACCTGCGCCACCGATTCGTTAACCGCCCGTTTTTTGAGTTCGGCTCCGTCGCCCACTTGCGCTAATTGTCAGTCCCTCACTTGTGCCCATGCTGGTAGACACCCATTGCCATCTCGCTGAATTCGCCCGCCGCGGCGACCTGCCCGCCGTGCTCGACCGCGCCGCCGCCGCCGGTGTCACACGCGTAATCACTATCGGCACAAGCCCCGACGACTGGGCCCTCTACGCCGGCCTCGCCGCCGCCCACCCCGACCGCGTGGATTACACCGTCGGCCTTCATCCCTGCGATATTGAGGAAAGCATTCCCTGGGAAACCCAGGTCGCCCAACTTTCCGAGTATTTTAAACGCTCCGCCGGCCTGCGTCCCGTCGCCCTTGGTGAAATCGGCCTCGACCGTTTTCACCTGCCCAAAGATGCGGGAAAAGCCGCCGCCATTTTCGCGAAACAAGAAAACGCCTTCCGCGCCCAGCTCGCCCTCGCGCGCGAACTCGCCTGCCCCGTCGTCATCCATTCGCGCGACGCCTTTCCGGAATGCGTGCGCGTTATTGACGACAGCGGAGTGGATTGGAAAAAAATCGTCTTCCACTGCTTCGCCCACGGCCCGGACGAAGTCCGCGTGCTGCGCGCCCGCGGTGGCCGCGCCTCCTTCACCGGCATCATTACCTACAAAAACGCCCAACCCGTGCGCGATGCTCTCGCCGCCCAGGGTCTCGATGTCCTGATGCTCGAAACCGATGCGCCCTATTTAGCCCCAGTGCCTCATCGCGGCCAGCCCAACGAACCCGCCTACACTGCCCTCACTGCCACCACCGCCGCTGATATTTTGAAAATCACCCTGGCCGAACTTTCCGACCGCACCACGGCCAATGCGCGAGAGTTTTACGGACTTGAGTAGGGTCAGGCAGCCCAACTGCACGGGGCTGAAGTACCTGGCTTTTTCGCCAAAAAAAAGCCGCCCGGTGGCAGATGCCACCGGACGGCCAAACCACAGTCAATAACAAGCAAATTACTTAGAATGTCACCTGCAACTGGGCGCGGAAGCCCTGGACATCGGCGCTGGGGCCGGTGAAGGTGCCGCCGGCCGCTGCCGAACGATTATAGAAGTCGTCCAGTTCATAACCAGCTGACAGCTTCACGCTGCTGCCGACAATGTACCAGTTCAGGCCGACATAGATGGTGGAGATGTTATTGTAGAGGGTGCCACCGGTGAGGGTGTTTTCACCATCGCGGTCAACGTCCGAGATATTGACGCCACGACCGTTGGTGTTCAAGTAGGCGTAGCGGGCCACAACTTCCCACTCCGGCGTAATTTTGTACGACGGAGTGATCTGGAAGCCATAGGGCATCGCGCGGGTGGCAGCCTGGGGCGTGGCACCGCGGCCATGATCCACGGAGACTTGTTCAAATTCGGCCGACAATTCGAAGTTGCCTACATCCAACTTCATGTAGGGATTGTAGCCCCAATCGGTGTTGGATTGGTTCACCGTACTGGCCGGCGTTACCTGGCTGATGTTGACGGCATTTTGGTCCTGCGAGAGACCAAAGTTCACGCCCGCATCAAACTTCACGGTGCTGACGCTGCCTTTGTAGCCCAGATTCGCCCACCAGCCGAACTTGTTCAATCCACCGGTATTGGTGTACTGGAGGTTTTCGTTTTGCACGCCATTCGTGAGCGCAGCGCTGTAATAGATTCCGCCAATCCCAGGAATGGTGCCATTCCAGAAGATGCCGGTGTGACGGTTGGCAAAGCCAACGCGGCCGTTAATGCTGTTACCATACGACTCGTCGAAGAAGCGGGACACCACCGAGCGCTCAGTCACTTTCAACTGGGCGGAGGAAGTTTCTTCTTCCTGGGTGAAGTCCACCTTGCGGTAACCCACGCCCAGCATGCCGTAAGCATCATCAATTTTCTTGGTGATGAGGACCTTCTCAAAGTAATTCTGGCCAATGGCCGGATTGTAGGTTGCGCCTACGACGGGAGTCGCCACGCCCGGACCGCCCTTGGGCTGGTTGGCGCCATCGGTGCCCGCCATATCGAGCAGGACTTCGGCATTCCAGCCGTTGCCCATATCAGCCAAGGCCCCCAGGTACACGCGACGCAGCAGGAACTCATCCGTGCTGACGGGCGTTACGCTGCCGGCGCCATTGTCTTTGGTGCTGAGCATGTCGAATTGCGCCTGAACCATGCCTTCGAGCTTGATGCCTTTGACGGCGGTGTCTTTGGCGGTGGCCATGACCGGCGTGGCGGCGGCTTTGGAGACGTCGTCGGCGTCGGATTGGGAAATGACCCCGCGCTTGACCAAGAGGTCAAGGGTGGCCTTGTCTTGTGCCTGTGCGGTGAGACCACCGCACATGGCAAACCCAGCCAGGAGGCCGAGCAACTTCAAGGATTTATTATTCATAAGGTTCAGTTTACTGAGGTTTAGACGCCGCGTGAGCTGGGCGTGTGCGGAAGGTTTTAGTGTAACAATGTTACAGTTTCATGGCACGTTTGTTACATTTCGGGTCTATTTTGACCTAACATTTTTGACGTCAACTCAGGCATGATTCATAACCTTCTCTGAAGGAAGGGTATAACGGAACCCAATTCAAGGTTTTTTGCAAACGAGCGGACGAAATTTTGCGGTCGGGAATCACCCCACTTGCAGTGCGCCGATGAGTCGCCCGCGAATTTTTAGCTGAATTAAAACTCAATGCGGCCGGATCCTGACCAAGGCGTTGCGCCAGCCAGCCGACCAAATCGCCTTTTCGCACGGGTTCATTGTCCCCCGCATTAAAAATTCCTCCGGCGATTTCCAGACGCGCAGCAATACAAGCGCAGATGGCGGCGGTGGCATCATCACGATGGAGCAAATTGACCCAGTGGTTTTCGTCGCCAGGAAAAGATTTTTCTCCTGCACGCAAGGCATCGAGCAAATGGTGGCGGCCGGGGCCATACAAACCAGCCAGCCGGAGCACCCAGGCGCGCTGGGACAGTTTGGGAGACAAGGCCAACCACTCTTCCTCGGCTTCGCGCAGCACCGCTCCACCCGGGCCAAGAGCGGATAGTTGGAATGGCGTATTTTCATCCACCCAACCGCCATCGGTCTGCGGATAGACGGTAGTGGAACTGGTAAACGTAACGGAGCGAGCCAGTTTACCGGTGCGCGCCAAAGACTTTTCCAGCCAAGTACGAACGGATGCATGGCCAGTTAAAAACGAATGTCGGTAGCCCTCCACGCCCGGACTGGAGGGGGAGACGCAATTCACGATGTCGACGCCGGCGGGGTCTAGGGCAAGGTGCCAGTCCGACCCCGCCAAGTCAGCGACCACCACCGGGACCCCCAAGGCGCGTAATTCGGCGGCGCGGGCGGCATTGCGCGTGAGGGCGGCGACGGGCTCGCCCGCCGCCTGGGCGGTTTGCGCCAGCGCCAGACCAATATAACCGGAGCCGAGGATGATCATGGGAGCACCGGGTTATACTCCTTTTTCGCTTGCAGGGTAAGCCGAATTACGGTTTTCTAGCCAGTTCAACATTATCGAAGCAACTCCCATGGACAAACCCACCGACAAGCCGCGCTCCAAGACACCCGAAGACTACACCGTGTTCGACGTCGAGCTGCTCACGCGCCACGTCACCGACACGGGCAAAATTTTGCCCCGGCGCATCACCCAATTCACCGCCCACCAGCAGCGCCACGTCACGAAGACGATCAAACGCGCGCGCAGTTTGCTGTTGATGAAGTAGGCGGATGGCGAAACGCCCAGCCATAATTGGCTGCCGGGGTTTACTGGCTCGATTGTCCGATTGTTGAAAGCAAAACTGCTTTTTGACAATCGAGCAATCGGGCCTTTTTTATTTTAATCATGTCCGCTCCTGACCCCGCGCAGTTGCCGCCCTTTCTGCCTCCGACTCCCGCCGGGGTTACCCGCGCGGCCGAATTGCTCCGCACCGGCGTAGTGGTCGCGCTGCCGACAGAAACGGTTTACGGGCTGGCAGCCCACGCCCTGGATGAAAAGGCCGTGCGCCAAATTTTTTCCATCAAGGGCCGCCCGCTGATTGATCCGCTAATTGTCCATGGGCTCGACGTGGATTTTTTGTCGGCTCTCGCGCACTTCACGCCTCAAGCCCGTGAACTGGCCGCCGCGTGCTGGCCGGGGCCACTAACCCTGGTGCTGAAAAAATGCGCCGTGGTGCCGGGCTTGATCACCGCCGGGCGCGACACCGTGGCGGTACGCTCACCCGCCCACCCACTCGCGCGGGCAGTATTGCAAGCCTGCGGGCTGCCCCTGGCCGCGCCCAGTGCCAATCCTTTCGGCTATATCAGCCCGACCACGGCGGAACACGTGCGGGCATCATTCGGATCCAAAGTGCCGTGGATTTTAGACGGTGGCCCTTGCGCCGTCGGCCTCGAAAGCACAATTGTAGATGTGAGCAATCCCAACAAACCAGCTCGCCTGCTGCGGCCCGGCCCCATCACTGCGGAATCGCTCGCGCAAATTCTCGGCCAACCAGTCCACAGCCCGGACTCAACGAGCCGGACTGACGAGGCCCGAGGACTGGCTGCGCCGGGCCTGCTGACCCGACATTACAGCCCCCGTACTCCCGTCGCCTTGCTGAAGCCGGCGGAACCGCCACCCGCCATGCCCAGCCAACGCTGCGCCTGGGTACAAATGTGCCGGCAAAACATAGAGCCTACGACACCGGGAAACACCGATATTTTTTGGCTCAGCGAAACGGGCAACCTCCCGCAAGCCGCCCAAGGCCTTTACGCGTTGCTGCGGCAGCTCGATGATGCGGGCTACGCCAAAATTTTTTGCGAACTCGCGCCCGCCACCGGATTGGGCGTGACACTTAATGATCGCCTGCGTCGGGCAGCGGGCCAAGGCTAACTCGCTGCTTAGTTTTCCTGCTCTGGCGCAGATTCAGCTTCCTCGGCGGGAGCGGGCGGGGTTGGAGTTTCCGCATTGGCCGGCTTGTCATTCTCATCCTGCTGCATATAATAATTGCGGTAGGATTTGTCGTAGTAATGCGTGTAATAGTAACTCGCGGAGGCCAGGCTGATTTGGTTGAGAATGGCGCCAAACACCGGGACATTGCCCTGCATCAAACGGGACAGGTTGATCTTGGCCACCTTGCGCTTGACGGTGTTGAACTTGATGACGTAAAGCGCGCCATCCACGTTGGGCAGCAAATTCAGCGCGTCGCTGACGGCTCCCAGCGGCGGCGAGTCAATGAATACACGGTCGTATTGCTGGCGCATCCGCGCGATGAAATCCGAAAATTCGCGGCTGTTGAAAATTTGGGTCGGATTGTTGGTGCGACCACCCGTGGGCATCACGTCCAAACCGGGATAAAAATCTTTCACGATACACTCCTCAAAGGCCTTGCCCTCTTGCAGGTGGGTCATCAAGCCATTGTCGCCGGTTTCACGGCCCAGGGACTTGGCGATGTTGGGCATGCGCAAGTCGCAGTCAATGAGCAGTACGCGCTCGGCATGCATGGCGTAGGTCAACGCCAGATTCGTGGTCAGGAAGGACTTGCCTTCCGATGGCACCGTCGAGGTGACCAGAATGACTCGGGCATTTTTCGACGCATCATTGAGCTTGAGCGCCGAATAAAGGGAGCGGAACGCCTCGGTAATACGGCGGTCGGCGTTGGAGGCCACAGCCTGCGCTTTTTCGTTGGCGTTCAGGTGGGCGATTCGGGGCAGGATGCCGATGAGCGGCAACCCGACGTAGGTCTCGATGTCGAAGGCGGACTTGATTCGGTCATCCAGGAAAGCGACGAGGAAGGCCATACCGATTCCGGCCATGCTGCCCATGACCAGTCCCGCGCAAATCAGCAGCACGGACTTGGGCTCCGATTGTACAACCGATCCGGCGGCGTGATCCACGACTTGGTAACTTTCGCCACTGAGGATGATTTTTTGGCGTTGAGCCTCGATGGTCGCCAACATCTGGCGGTGCATCGCCTCGGCGCTATCCTTCTGGCTCTGCAAATGGTCGTATTCGACCTGCGCTTTGGACAGTTCGTGGATTTCTTTTTGCAAATCATTCAGTTCCTGGGTGGCCCGGTTGAACCGGTCCTGCGCGCCCTGATAATCCGAGTAAACCGTCTGCACGGCGTTGGTCACGGCACCCTGTAATTGTTTCTCAAGAGTTTGACGCTTTTCCACGAGCTTGACGATATCCGGATGCTTCTCGCCAAAGGTTTGCGACAGGCCGGCGATGTCCGTGCTCAGGGCGTCAATTTGGGTGCGCAAATCACCGACCTGCTTGTCTACCGCAATAAAGGTCAAATTCCACAAAGGCTGGCCCTTGGCTTGAAAATCCTGGCACTGTTTCCACCGTCCATCAAACATGTCGAGCTCGACCTGATTGGCCGTCACGATGTTGTTTAACTGCGACAGGCGGGCCGGCATCACATTGTTTTTGGGATCCAAGTTCAGCGTACCATATTTTTCCACCATCGCGTTCATGTCCCCCTGGATTTGTTCAACTTTGGCGGCCTGCTCCTTCGATTGCTGGTCTAGCTCCTCCACCGCCTTCATTGCTTTTTCCACGTTGAGGCGTCCGTTGTAATTGATGAATTCGTCGGCATAATAGTCGGCCACCTTCGCCGCCAGTTGGGGATCGGGGTGTTCGATCCCGATTTGCAGAATGTAGGCCAGGCGGCCGGGCGAAACCGTACGGCGGGTTAACAGCCGATCAACCAGATTCATTTCCGGTTGAAGCGGATTGTTGCTACGGAAGGGCAGCAGGAACGCGTTCTTTTCTTCATCCGTCATGCGCCCGGCCACCGCCTGGGCGATATCGCGCGTTTCCATCAGGCGAATGCGGGTGTTGAACTCTTCCGGGCCCGCCACATCCGTCGTCGGGTCTTTGAGCCCGGATTCCATCGGGGTGACTTCGGTCTTGAATACCCGCAAGCTGGAGGTGGCAACGTATTCCGGCGTGGCATTGACCAGATACAACACGAATGCGCCAAAGATGACGAAAAATGTCAGCAGCAAATACCAAATGCGTTCGCGCAGAATAACAAAGTAATCGCGGATGCTGCGGGTTTGCGAAGGTTCGCCCCCACCAGGATAACCACCGCCATAACCATACCCGTAGTAATAGCCGCCGTAGCCGCCCTGTCCGTAGCCACCTTGGCCGCCGTAACCTCCATAGCCGCCTTGGCCCCCGTAACCGCCGGCACCGCCATAACCGCCCGCGCCGCCATAGCCCGATCCGTAGCCATAAGTGCCATAGCCGCCGTAATCGCCATAGGTACCATACCCGGAATAACCCGCGCCCTTGCCATCGCCCTTCCCGCGGGGCGGCCCCGGCGGTTGGTTGGTGGGTGGTTGATTCGACGGCGGTTGGTTCGACGGCGGTTGGTTGGCGGGTGGCTTGGGTGGCTTCATGAACGCGGGAGCAGAAGGAGGTTTAAGCGCTTAAAATCAACGGATTACTGCCAGACGTTGGCAAAAGCAGACTCGCCCAGAAAAATCGTGTCGCCCTCTTGCAAGGGGAAATCAGGCCCGCTTCCCTTATAGGCTTTGTATAAATCCACATCCTTAAAGACCTTGGTTGAACCATCCGGCATGATGCGAGTGATATTGACGGTAGCTGCGGCACGCGGTGTCGGGCCGTGCGCCTGGGTAATGGCGGAGACTAATGACAGGTTTTGCTGCGGAGGAATAATCACCCAACCCGGGCTGCCAACCGCGCCCACCACATTGATCCGCCGCTCCGCGTAGTTTTTCACCGTTATGTTGATGGTGGGCTTGATGAAAATTTTCTGCTCAACGTAGGCATGAATAATAGCCTTCACCGCTTCGGCGACCGTCAGGCCCTCGACTTTTAGCGGTTTGTCAGGGTCGAGGTAAGTCAAGCCTACCGTGCCATCGCTGCTGATGGTGTAGTCGCTGCTCGCCCTGGGGTCGTCAACGACATTGACGCCAATGACATCGGTCGGACGCAGTACATAATTGTTCGGCTGATAAGCGGAGCCGGGGTTGACCGTATCGGAAACACCCTTAGCGTCCGCTTTTTTATCCGTGGACTTGGAGTCTGTTCCTGCGGTCTTCGTCGCGTCGTCTGCCGCACGCGCGACCGGCCCGACACACACGAAGGCGGCCAGGACGGCGAAGAGCAGTGCGCGACAAACTTTCATGTGATTAATGGGCGGGAATCCTTCTCCCCGCAGAGGTAATAGATTATTCATAGAGGGTGGTTGAGGCAACTGTAAAATCAGGCAAGCTTGAGCCGCGCACAGCGAATGTGACACCAGTGTTAACTCCCTAGGGTGGAAATTTCCCGCGGCGAGCAAAGGGGCGTTTTCATGGCTGGCGCGAACCCCATTGGGCATAGACAGCCGTGACCGGACTATACCCGACCACTGTTTCGAAAAAAAGTTCCTTCAATTTCCGGAGAACACAAATCCGGCGCAAACAAACCTGCCGGAATCCGGTTGGCCAAGCGCCGCCAACCCTATCGCGGCTGCGGGGGCGGTTGCTGCTGACGGCGCATCAATTCTTCCGGCGACGGGAGCGAACTTGGAAAACTCGGCAACATGGGTGAGGTCGTAGGCTGGGTCGGCGCAGGCTGGGAAAACGATGGCCCGGACGGCGGTGGCAAATCGGACGAGGCCGGCCCGGCCACGGGGGTGGCACCAGCCGCTTGGGCGCTGTTATGCAAGACTTGCTCATATTGTTCAATCCCCGCCTGAATTTGGGCGACGAACTGTTCTGGCCCGCCCACAAAGTTCGCAATGCGGTTAAAGGCCGTGTGGTTGCGTGGATCCACCAGCATAAAAACCGGCAGCCGGTCTAGCTGCACGTTCTTGGCCATGTCCGCATTTTGTTTCGCAATTTCCGGTGACAAGAGAGCGCTGCGCGGGAAATCTGCCATGACCAGCACCAGATTGGCATCGGCAAAATTCTTGAAAACCAGCGTATCGAGGACGTTTTTCTTAACGTTCTGGGACGGTTCACTCCAGTCCGAACCCATGAAAGCGATCAACAGCAAGCGGTGCGTTTGCAAAGCCAGTTGGGTGCCTTCGATGCCGCTGGCATGCCAGTCGGCCGTAACCGGTCCACTGTCCGCTCCTCCACAGGCGGCCAGCGCCACCAGCCCAAACCAAAGGGCGAACCGCGTTACTGTCTTGGGTAGCTTCATGGGGAAAGGATTATTGTGTCGGACGGTCCTCGCGGCGTCACGGCCAAAATGTATTACGCGTCAAGGCCACCTCAGCCGGCATTCTCAGATTCAGCACGGGCTTGGGCAGCCAGCCGGCGCTTGCGCAGTCTTTCGCCAATGATAATGGCCCCTTCATACAGGAACAGCATAGGTATCATCATGGTAATCATGGAGGCGGGATCGGGCGAAGGCGCAATCAAACCACCCACCACCGCAATGATGACGATCGCGTAGCGACGGCTCCGACGCAACGTGCCGGGCTCAACCACCCCCAACACCTGGAGAATGACCATGATCAGCGGGAACTCGAAAATCAGCCCCGTGGCCAGCGTGGCCCAAACCACGAGTGAATAATAGCTGCTCGCACTCCACAAAGTTTTAAAATGAAGCAACTCGGCACTGATGTGGTAAGAAAAATATAGACCAGCCGGTAGCATGATGAAAAAACAGCTCAACACTCCGGTGAGAAAAAGGATGAGCGCCGACCAGAGCGCCGGACGCAACATGCCTTTCTCCCGCAGCGTCAACCCGGGGGCCACAAATTGCACGACAAAATACCCGACGACCGGCAGGGCCAAAATCGCCCCGCCGTAGATGGAAACGGACATAATCATCGACACGACCGCCATGGGTTCGAGCGGACTAATAATGGTGTTGTTGGCCAATTCAGTCCCTAATGCCTTGTTCAGCGGCCAGCGCAAAAAATCGAGAAATTTTATGATGAATATTCCCATGACGGCCATGCCGGCAAAAATCGCGAAGAGCGACTTTACGATCGTCGCGCGCAGTTCCTCCAGATGTTCAAGGAACCCCATTTCGGAGCGCGCCTTTTTTTTACGGGGGCCGGTCGGGGGTGGTGGGGCGCCGCCATCGTCATCACCGCCATCGAGCAAACCGGAAAACAGACCGCGCTCAACCAACGTATCCGCTGGCGGTTCCGTCGGACTGGGCACGGCAGGCTCACCGGGCGCGGGTGCGCCCTGGGGTGGCTGGTCTGGCTCGGAATCAGGCATGAACCTGTACTATAAAACGCAGCCCCCGCCACGCGGCGAGGCGAAAAATTGGGCGGACCCAATCGGGTGAAGCATTCCGCCCTCCAATCCTTCCCCCCTTCTGCCTTTGACCTTCGGCCGTTTTCCTTCTTCCATCTTCCCTTCGCGATGGACTACGCCTCCACCAAAGCCTACCTGCATGGACTCCAATCCACCGGAGCCAAATACGGCATTGATCATATGCGCCAACTCGCGGCGCGACTGGGCCACCCGGAGCGGGCGTACCCGGTTATCCATGTCGCCGGCACCAACGGCAAAGGTTCCGTCTGCGCGATGCTTGACGCCATGTACCAACGCATGGGCCTTACTGTGGGCCTGTACACCTCGCCGCATCTAGTATTTCTCGGCGAACGCGTACAGGTTAACCGCCAACCGCTGAGCCCCGAAGAACTTTGCCGGTATGTCGAGCTGGTGCGTCCACACGCCGAAGCCATGGCGAAGGCAGACCCCATCAACATACCCTCCTATTTTGAATTCATGACGGCCGCGGCGTTTTTGCGTTTTAAGGATGCCAAAGTGGATTTGGCCCTTATCGAAGTTGGCTTGGGCGGGCGGCTCGACGCCACGAATGTCGTGCAGCCGCAATTGTGCATCATCACTTCAATTGGTTTCGATCACATGGATTTTCTTGGCGACACGCTGGGAAAAATCGCGATGGAAAAAGCGGGCATCATTAAGCCCGGCGTGCCGGTGGTCATTGGCCGATTGCCACCAGAAGCAGAGGTGGCCATCCGCGCCGTCGCGAAAGAACATCGTGCGCCCGTGCACAGCGTTCGCGAAGTTTTTGGAGAAAATATCGAAAACTACCCAAACACGCGTCTCGCTGGCTCGCATCAACGCGTCAATGCCGCCACGGCGACCCTTGCTACCCGTGTATTGCAAAAACAATTTCCGGTTACGGATGCGGCGCTTGAGTCAGCATTGGCTGAAGTGGATTGGCCCGCGCGCTGGCAGAAATTTTCGCTGACGGACGGACGGACACTCATTCTCGACGCTTCACACAATCTCGAAGGCGCACTGACTCTCGACGAAAATCTGACGGCGCTGCGCCGCGAAACCGCACGCGCACCGATTATGATTATTGGCGCATTGGGCGAACACCGCGCGAAGGCTTTGTTGGATGTCGCCGCTTGCCATGCGCGGGAAATCATTTTGCTCCAGCCCAATCAACCCCGCGCCACCTCATTTGAGGTTTTGGAAAAATTAATCCCCACAAATTTTGCCGGAAAAGTGCATCGCGGAAAAGTGGCGGAGGCTTTTCCCAAGCCCGGCGAGTGTGCACTCGGCCAATCCGGCGACACGATTGTCGCCACCGGCTCAATTTATCTGCTCGGAGAAATCCTGGAACGCTTCGCCCACCCTGCCCCCGCCGGCGAAGGCGCGTTGCAAGATCGGTTATAGTTTTCGCCGCTAGATAATCATCCCCGCCGCGACCGTGGCATTAGTTTGTTCATCAATTAAGATAAAACTGCCGGTGGCGCGGTTCTTTTGGTAGCTGTCGTAAAAGAGCGGGCCGGAAGTGTGGATACTAAGGCGGCCAATGTCGTTGAGTCCCATCGAGAGGTCGTGCTCGATTTTGTGGAGCGTGTTGATGTCCACCTTGTAACGCACTTCGCGCACGACCGCTTTCAGCTCGCGCGTGGTGTGACGAAGCACGTAGCGGCCTTGCGGGCGCAATTTGACCTCGGAAAACCAGCAGACCATGGCCTCGATGCTCTGGCCGATTTGCGGCGGATTGTTTTCTTTGACCAACATGTCGCCGCGACCGATGTCAATTTCGTCGGCCAAGGTAATCGCGACCGACAGCGGCGAGAAGGCCTCGGTCAATTCACCATCCATCGTGTGCACGCCGGTGACCTTGGTTTTGAATCCGGAAGGTAGCGCGACCACTTCATCGCCGGTTTTGAACACTCCCCCGGCGACGCGCCCGGCGTAACCGCGGAAGTCGTGGTGTTTGGCCAGATGCGGTCGAATGACGTACTGCACCGGAAAACGCGCCTCGACATGGTTGGCGTCGGGCCGGACGTAAACTGTTTCCAAATGGTAAAGCAGCGTCGGGCCCTGGTACCAGGGCATGTGAGTGGATTTATCCACCACGTTGTCGCCTTTGAGCGCGGAAATGGGGATGAACGTCATCTCCACCAAATTATCGAGGCGAGAGGCAAATTGCTTAAACGCCGCGACGATTTCGTTGTACGTTGACTCCTTGAACTCAACCAAGTCCATTTTGTTCACCGCGATGACGACGTGCTGGATGCGCAACAAGTTGGCGATAAACGCGTGGCGGCAGGTCTGCTCGATGACGCCCTTGCGCGCGTCAATGAGGATGATGGCGAGGTTCGCAGTGGACGCGCCGGTGACCATGTTGCGCGTGTACTGGATGTGGCCCGGGGTGTCGGCGATGATGAACTTGCGGCGCGGCGTGGCGAAATAGCGGTAGGCGACATCAATGGTGATACCCTGCTCGCGTTCGGCGCGCAGGCCGTCGGTCAGCAACGCTAAATCCACGTAGTCCGTGCCGCGTTGTTTGGACGCGCGTTCAACAGCTTCGAGCTGGTCCTCGAAAATATTTTTGCTGTCGTACAGCAGCCGCCCGATGAGGGTGCTTTTGCCGTCGTCCACGCTGCCCGCTGTCGTAAAGCGGAGCAAGTCCATGTCTAGATAACCTGAGCTCATAGTAATGTAGGTAAAAGATTTTATCCACTAATGGACACGAATGTTTTTAAGAGGAATTTTCTTAAATTCGTGCTTATTCGTGGATGAATTTAAAAATAACCTTCTTTTTTCCGGTCTTCCATCGCCGTCTCCGAACGCCGGTCGTCGGCGCGGCCACCGCGTTCGGTCACACGGGCGGCGGCAACTTCATCAATGATGTGGTCGAGAGTTGAGGCGGAGGACTCGACGGCGCCGGTGCAGGTAACATCACCCACGGTACGGAATCGTACTCTTTTTGTAACGATTGCACGCGGGTCAATTTTAGGCAGTCGGGACTGTTCTTGCTCCCCTAGTAGAGCCAACCAAACACCATTGTGCCAAAATACCTTGCGATCATGCGCGAAATACAAACTCGGCAGCGGAATATTCTGCTGTTTGATGTACTGCCACACATCCATCTCGGTCCAATTCGACAACGGAAACACACGGAAGTGCTCGCCGTGATTTTTGCGGCCGTTGAAAATATTCCACAACTCCGGGCGCTGGTTTTTGGGATCCCATTCGCCAAAGGCGTTGCGATGCGAAAAGAACCGTTCCTTGGCGCGGGCCTTTTCCTCGTCGCGTCGGCCACCACCCAGCGCGGCATCGGCTTGCAAGGCGGCGAGCGTGTCAAGCAGAGTGACGGTCTGCAATTTATTGCGACTGGCATTGGGCCCGGTTTCCTCAACGGCACGCCCTTGGCGGATGCTGTCCTCGACCAGACCAACTTTTAAATCCGCTTCCATCAGCTTGATGAACTGGTCGCGAAACTCAATGGTCTCGATGAAATTATGGCCGGTATCAATGTGCACCAGCGGAAAGGGAATACGGGCCGGATAAAACGCCTTGCGGGCGAGCCAAGTCATCACAATGGAGTCCTTGCCACCGGAAAAGAGCAGGATGGGACGCTGGAATTGCGCCGCAGTTTCGCGCAGGACGTAAATCGCCTCGGCCTCAAGTTGGGCGAGATGGTTGACGAGATAGGAGGGCATGAATGAAAATTATGAATTCAAAATGACGAAGTCCGTGAAACAGCCTGGAAATTTGGCCTGGTTTCCGACTTCCTGATTTTTACTTCTTAAACCTGATTTTTTTGGCCACGGCGGTATGAATCATCTTCAGACACGCGTCGTAGTTGTTCGCCTCGGTGTCCACCACGAGGTCTGGTTTCAGGAGCTGCGGTTCCTCAAAGGCCTGCTCAACGCCGGTGAATTGCTTCACCTCGCCGGCCTGCGCCTTTTTGTAGAGCCCTTTCGGGTCGCGCGCCGTACACGCCGCCACCGAAGCCTTAACATACACACTAAAAAAGTCTTTTTCGCCGATGATTTCCCGGGCCAAGGCGCGGAAATTTTCGCGCGGCGTGATAAACGAGGCCAGCACAATGACGCCCGATTGGGCGAACAGCTTGGCCACTTCGGCCACGCGACGGATGTTTTCGCGCCGGGCCAGATCGCCAAAACCGAGGTCGCGGTTCAGGCCACTGCGAATGTTGTCACCATCCAAAACCTGCACCGCGCGGCCCTCTTCAAAAAGTTTGCGCTCCAAGCCCAAAGTCAGCGTGCTTTTGCCGGAACCGGACAAACCATACAGCCAGCAGACCACCCCGCGCTGTCCCAAACGCTTCTCCTTGTCCGCACGCGGCAGCATTTTGTCAAAGTGCGGATGAATATTATCCGCCGCTTTGGCTTTTGCTTTTTGGGGTTTGGGTTTGGCGGCCACGGCTTATCTTAGGTTCGTTGCCAAACAAACTATAAATAAGCATCGCCGTCGAGTTTAAATTTATAAGTTGTTGTTAAACAATGAAATTTAATTCCTTTAACCCGATAAAGTTAGCTGCCTGTCGCCGGTTTTTGCGTTTGCGCAGGCGTGGATGCCGGAACCAGTCCATCAGTTTTACCCTGCTTCAACGCCTCAATTTGAGCCGGCGTGAGGCCGAGATTGGCTGATGCATCCGCCGGATCTCCGGAAGTGCACTGGCGCAGCCAAAAAATCAGCGCGACTAAAACAACCACCACTACTCCCAGTCGAAAATATTTCATAAATCAGCCTTACCCCTACCCTATCACCATTTTGAGGTGATGCAACTGTCCTCCTTAAATGATAGTGGGGCAGTTTGAATATAAGCAGCCATAGCGGCGGCTGCATCTAGCAACGCGACAACCTCCGAAATCTCTCAATACATGGTCAGTCCGACCCGCTTCCGCCGCCGGAGTGACCAAACTGACCCGGCGCAAGATACCAAAAACCGCTGATTTTGTTGAAAATAAGCGCCTTGTGTCCTTCAACGGGTGGATCGATGGGAAAGCTGGCGCTCGTTCCATCGTCATTCAAGCTGGGGGTTTTGCTTTGGATGGAAATAAATATTTGAAGCATTTCGGCTGAAAATTGGGCCGTTTGTGGATTTTCAGCAGCTTTGGCGGCAAACTTATCAAGCGTCATCGATTCACCGGTCAGCGCAAGAATCCCCTGGGGTATGTGATCCGCAGGAAACAGGGTTTTGGCGTAACCAACCACATCTTGGGACTTGGCATAATAAATCGCCGCGGCGATGGCGGAATTTAAATCGGTGTGCGGGCCGGCGACAAATGGCCCCTGGTTGCCTGCAACTGTTGGAGTTGATGCGGCGGGCAACGCGGCGTCCGCCGACACGGATGAGGCCGATGATTTCACCGCAGGCAGGGCCGGCTGCGCAACTTGGGCGGCCACCGCCAACTCACTTTGTCTCGGCGCAACGGACAAACCAGTGGCGGTGTGCGGCGGCCAGTTTAGGGTCACAATGACCGCGATAGCCAGAATTACGGCTGCGGTAAGGAGTTTTGTTTTTGTACTCATGAATAGAAATTTGAGAAAAAGGCCACCCGTGGTAATTTCCGCCGCGGCGGCCAGCGAAGACCCAATCACCCGCGCCGCCAACCCCACCGGCGCCGCCTGCACGGAATTTTCCGCCATGGCGGCGGCCAGCAAAACGGACGAGACCCTGACCCCACGGCGAGAGAAATATTCGCGCAGCCTTTCCAGGGCACGCTCCACGCGTTTATTGGCAGAATTTTCGCTCAAACCCAGCACGACACCCACTTCCCGGTGGCTAAGGTTTTCGAAAAAACGGAGCAAGACCGCCTTGCGGTCTTCTTCGTGCAACTCGCCCACCGCTTCGTCAAGCAGCGAGCTGATGGACTCCCAATTCGTTTCCGGAGCTGTAGAATCATTTTGCATGGCGGTGGCCTCGTATTCGCGAACCCGGCGGCGTTCCTCGGCCCGAATCGCGTCAATAGCGGTATTGCGGCTGGCAGTGTGCAGCCAGCCAATGAGCGTGTCGTAATGGCTGAGCCGTCCCGCCTGCCGCGCCAATTGGGTAAAAACGCCCTGGGTGACATCCTCCGCCAGCGCGCCATTACGAGTTACGCGCAACGCCACCGAATAAACCATATCGGTTCGCCGCTTCACCACCTCGGCAAAGGCGGCCTCGTCGCCGTGTTCGGCGTATTGGCGCAAGAGTCCTTGGTCAGAAATCATCGGGGTTTACTTATTATACGGCACCCGCGCCGATTTCTGACACAAATTTCTGAATTATATGCCGCCCAAATTAGTATGCAGACAGTTTAAGGCAATGACCGTGATAACCAGATATCTCCGCCCAGATACCAAAAACCGCCAATTTTATTGAAGGTAATCACCTTGTGTCCATCAACAGGCGGGTCAATAGAGTAGCTGGCGCGAGTTCCATCGTCATTCAAGCTGGGGGTTTTGTTTTGGATGGAAGTCAATATCTCAAGCATATTGGCTGCACCTTGGGCTGTTTCGGGACTTTCGGCCGCTTTGACGGCAAATTCTTCAAGGGGCATTATCTTAAGGGGCTCAGCTAGAACATCCGGGGGAACGAGGGTTTTGGCGTAACCGACTAAATCTTGTGACTTGGCATAATAAATCCCCGCAGCGACGGCGGCATTCAAATCAGCTTGCGGGCCGGCGACAAATGGCGCTTGGTCGCCGGCGGCTGCCGGAATTGGCGCGGCGGGCAATGCGGCATCCGCCGACGCGGATGAGGCCGATGGTTTCACCGCGGGCAGGACTGGCGGTGCAACTTGTGCGGCCACCACCAACTCACTCTGTCGCGGCGCAACTGATGAACCAGTGGCGGTGAGGGACGGCAGGCTAGGCGGCTGAATCGTCTGCGGCCAGTTTAGGGTAACAATGACCGCGATAACGAGAATTACGGCTGCAGTGAGGAGTTTAGTTTTCGTGCTCATGAAAAGTATTTTAAGAAAAAGGCCGCCGGTGGTGATTTCCGCAGCCGCCAAAGAAGGCCCGGTCACCTGCGCCGCCAGCCCCACCGGCGCGGCCTGCACAGAGTTTTCCGCCATAGCCGTGGCCAGCAGCGCGGACGACGCGGTGACGCCGCGCCGCGCAAAAAGCTCGCGGAGTTTATCGAGGGCGCGTTCGACCCGCTTGTTGGCGGAGTTTTCGCTCAGGCCCAAAATTTGGCCGATTTCCTCGTGACTCTTGCCCTCAAAAAACCGCAGCACGATGGCGTCGCGGTCGGCTTCCTTGAGCTGCCCCACGCTTTCGTCGAGCAACGGGCGCAGGTGGTCCCAATTCAAGTCGGGAGCAGAGGTAATTTCTTGCATGGTGACGGCCTCGTGTTCGCGCACACGGCGGCGGGCTTCGCCGCGGATGGCGTTGCCCGCGGCGAAGCGCGCGCTGGTGTGCAACCATCCCGCCAAAGTGTCGCGCCCGCATAATGACCGGGCCTTGCGCGCCAAATCTACAAAAACGGCCTGGGTCGCATCCTCGGCCAGATGCGCGTCGCCATTGGCCTGACGCAGGGCGACCGAGTAAACGAGGTCAATATGCCGCCGGACCAGTTCAGCAAAGGCCGTCTCGTCGTCTTTTTCAACATACTGCCGGAGCAATGCGCTATCGGGAATCATGGGTGTGCTTTACCTTATAGCACCCACCCCGCGAAAAAGCTGACAAAAAATCTCCGTCTAAATAAATCTTAAACACTGGTTTAGCCGGCGGCAAATATCATTCAAAAGCGTCCACATACCACTGGGCCCCGATTTTTTTCCAACGAACCAACTTTTTGCCATCAACGGGCGGCGAAATGGTGTAGGTGGCCAGGTCACCGGTGTCATTATATACGGGCGTAGTGGTTTGCGCCGCCATGGTGGCCTCTTTCATCATTTTTATCGTATTGGGAAAATCCGGGTTTTTCTGGAGTCCGGCGATAAAATCCTTTGCGGAAATGGTCGGAGGCAATTGCAGGTAAGTTTCCGCCGCCGTTACGAAGTCGCCCGATTCAAGCAGGGTTACAAAATCCCCCATGGCCCCCGTTAATTCAGGGCTCTGACTAACGGAGGGAGTCGCCTCGGTCGGTTGCGTCGCCAGGACGGTATCCACAACCGGCGCGGGCTTGGCCGTCGGCGCGACAACCTTCGCCACCGGCTGGGCCACCGCCACAATCGAGGGCGCGGCCTTCGGGATAGAGGGCGCCGAAGGTTGGGTAGCTGCGGCTGCAAGCGCGGCGGTCGGGGCCGGACTGGACATTTGGCTCATGCCACCCAGCTTGAAGGACAGCGTGGCGACGAGGACAAGGACAGCGGCAGCCGCGAGGATGGTTTTTGTTTTGGTACTCATAAAGAAGGTGAAAAGTGAAACTAAAAATGCTCCGCTGGCGGTTGCGCCACCCACTCCCGCCAACGAAGCAGTGGTGACGCTCGCCACCAATCCCACTGGCGCGGCAATTATAGAATTCGTGCCAATGGCAGCAGTCAGAACGGCTGACGTCGTCGTTACTCCACGCTGCGCGAAGAGTTCGCGCAGTTTTTCCAGGGCACGGTCCACCCGCTTGCGGGCGGCGTCCTCACCGAGACCCAAGGCTGCGCCGACTTCCTGATGGCTGAGGTTTTTAAAGAAACGCAGCAGCACTGCTTCGCGATCCTGTTCACGAAGCTGGCCGACGGCCTCGTCTAAGAGTGGACTGATTTCAGCCCAATTCGTTTCGGGCGTAATGGAGTTTAGTTGCATGGCAGTGGCCTCGTGTTCGCGGGTGCGGCGACGTTCTTCGGTGCGTACCGCGTCAATTGCCCGGCGGCGTGCGGCCGTGTGCAGCCAGCCCACCAGCGAGTTGTAATTGCCCAACTGCCCGGCCTGACACGCCAATTGGGTGAAAACGACCTGGGTGACATCCTGGGCCAAGGCGCTGTTGCACGTCACCCGCAGCGCCACGGAATAGACCAAATCCGCATGACGGCGGACCAACTCGGCAAATTCGGCTTCACCTCCTTGGCGGGCGTACTGGAGTAATAATTCGCGATCAGACGACATGGGCAGGAGATTAATTTACCCACTATTCGTTGCCCACTGCAAAACCGGACAAAATAATGCCGCTCAACCCTCTGCTAGTATAGATACCAAAGGCCGTCTTTCTGCAAGAAAGTGACTTCTTCGAGTACGGGACTCGATGGATCAAGTTTATACACAGCTTTCGTGTTATTCTCATCCATGGTCGGGGTTTGGCCTTGGATGGTTTTCAGCATCTGCACGAGGCCTCCGATATTTCCGCCTAAGTTGTTATTGAACTTCACCCGCACCAAGTTCCCTATGTCCGCCAATGAAGCTGCCTTCCCGCTCGCTAACGCTTGCTGAACTTCAGCTGGCGTCATGACAAAGGGGATGACATGCACAAAATCATCGATCTCGATATAGTGAGCCAGAGATGGAATGGCTGTCTTCAAATCGGCGTTGGGCGGACTGGCGAACGGGTCATCCAAGGCCCCTGTGCCACCGGAGACGACCTCGGCTGAGGTCAACCCCAACGAGCTTCCAACTGGCGCAGCCGGCATGACTGGCGCGGCGACCCGGGTCGGAGACGTCTTGGGCAGCGCTGCGGTAACCATGGGAAGAGTCTTCGCTTTAGTCGCTTCTGATACCTTATTGGGAACAGGCGCTTCGTTTAAATTCTGCCATTTGACCGCCAAAGCGGCGACAATGGCCAGAATAACAACAGCGGCGAGGACGGTTTTAGTTTTGGTGCTCATAAAAAAAGTAACCAGTGCGAGCAGGAACGTGCCGCCGGTGGTTACGGTGCCCATCCCCGCGAGCGAAGTGGCAGTCACTTGAGCAACCAGCCCCACCGGCGCGGCCTGGACGGAATTTTCCACCATGGCCGTGGCCAGCAGCGCCGACGAGGCCGTTACGCCACGGCGCGAGAAATGTTCACGCAGTTTTTCCAGCGCGCGGTCCACCCGTTTGCGCGCCGCGTCTTCACCGAGGCCCAGCGCTGCGCCGACTTCCTGGTGGCTGAGGTTTTTGAAAAAACGCAACAAAACCGCTTTGCGGTCTTGTTCGCGGAGCTGTCCCACCGCCTCGTCAAGTAGCGGGCCGATTTCCGCCCAATTCATTTCGGGCGTTGCGGAATCATTTTGCATGGCAGTAGCCTCCTGTTCGCGCACGCGGCGGCGGGCCTCGCTGCGGACGGTGTTGATGGCAATATGGCGCGCGGTGGTGTGCAGCCAGCCGAGCAAGGTGTCGTAATGGCGTAGTTTCCCCGCCTGCCGGGCGACGGTGGTAAAGACGGCCTGCGTCACATCCTGCGCCAAGGCTCCGTTGCAAGTCACCCTCAATGCCACCGAATAGACAAAGTCCGCGTGGCGGCGCACCAGTTCGGCAAATGCCGCCTCATCGCCGTGATCGGCAAACTGGCGCAATAAATCGGCGTCGGGGGGCATGACTGATACAAGTTTATGAACTATACACCGCCCAACCGCAAACCGGACAAGATTGCTTCCAGCAACTTTCAGTCACTGCCACCTTTTGTCGAAGGAAGAAGCTCTCCACTGGCCTGCCGGCACTAGGTCGTCACCCGGTTCTCCATTGATTCGGGCGCAGGTTATGCTAATTTCCCATTAAGTATGGCACTGCAATCACCGCCGTTTATGCCCGAAGAGCTGGCGCGCTACTCGCGCCAACTGGCATTGCCCGGTGTGGGCCTCGAGGGCCAGGAAAAATTGCGGCAAGCGCGCGTGCTACTGATTGGCCTCGGCGGGCTGGGCAGCCCGGCGGCATTATATTTAGCAGCAGCCGGAGTAGGCACTCTTGGCTTGGCCGAGCCGGACCATATCGAACCCCATAACCTCCACCGGCAGATTTTACACGACACCGTCGGCATCGGTTCATCCAAACTCGCCAGTGCCAGCACGCGCCTGACCAATCTCAACCCCGGCGTCACGCTGCGCGAACATCCCGACGGGTTGACGCCCGCCAACGCCCTGGCGCTGATTTCCGGCTACGACCTCGTTCTCGATGGGGCGGACAATTTTCCTGCGCGCTATCTGGCCAGCGATGCCGCCACCCGCGCGGGCCGGCCCATTGTTCACGGCAGTATTTTTCAATTTGAGGGCCAGGTAACGGTGCTCGACCCCACCCATGGCGCGCCGTGCTACCGTTGTATCTTTCCCCGGATGCCGGAGCCGGGTACCGTCCCCAACTGCGCGGAAGCGGGGGTGTTCGGCGCGTTGTGCGGCGTCATCGGCAGTCTGATGGCGATGGAGGCGTTGAAATTAATTCTCAGCCTTGGCGAACCTTTGCGCGGTCGGCTGCTCGTGTTTGAAGCCCTGTCCGCCACGACGCGCAGCGTGAAAATCAAGCGCGACCCACAGTGCCCCTGTTGCGGGCCGATGCCGGATGCCCGTATCGCTGCGCTGGATCCGGAGCTTTATGTCGGCAGTTGTCCGGTGGTGGAAGATCGCCGCCGCAAATCCTCGAATACCAACGAACGCTTTTTGCGCGACCTGCGCGCCCTGAATGGCCCCGCCAGCCAGGTCACGCGCAGCCCGCTGCCCGACCCCGCCAATCCGCCGATGGAAATTGATGCGCGTTCGGCCCGGGCATGGCTTAGCTCCAAAAACGCCCCGGTGGTACTCGATGTGCGTGAGCCCTTTGAAGTCGCGCTGTGCAAACTGCCCGGCAGCCTGGCCATCCCGCTTGCCCAAGTCGCAGACAATCTCTCCGCCCTGCCCCGTGACCGGCCCATTCTGGTGCTCTGTCACCATGGCTCGCGCAGTTTGTCGGCGGCGAAATTTCTTCGTGCCAAAGGCCTGAACCGCGCGACCAGCCTGCGCGGCGGCATCCATGAGTGGGCGGAAATGTTCGACCCGAAGATGCCGCGGTACTAATTTGCTCAACCTAGTTCGAGCCGTTCACGCCATTGCCATTACTGTGCTGCTTGGCCCGGCCATTGCCAAAAAACTTTAAAAACGCAGTCAGCGTGTCTTTCATCTGCTTGCGGCCGACGATGTGGTCAATGAGACCGTGTTCGAGCAAAAATTCAGCGGTCTGAAATCCTTCGGGCAGCTCCTGCTGCGTGGTCTCTTCAATCACCCGCGGGCCGGCAAAACCGATGCGCGCACCGGGCTCGGCGAAAATGACATCGCCGAGGGAAGCGAAACTGGCCATGACGCCAGCCATGGTTGGGTCGGTTAGCACCGAAAAATAGGGCAGACCAGCTTGAGCGTGGCGGGCCAGCGCAGCGCTGGTCTTGGCCATCTGCATGAGACTATGGATGCCTTCGTACATGCGCGCGCCGCCGGAGGCCGATACGATGATGACTGGAATTTTTTGCGCCGTGGCGCGCTCAATGGCCCGGGTAATTTTCTCTCCAACCACTGCGCCCATGCTGGCGCCCAGAAAACGAAAATCCATGACCGCCAGACTGACCGGGATGGAGTTAATGTTGCCCGTGCCAGTGATGACAGCATCGGTCAGGCCGGTGCGCTTGCGGTGCTGCGCCAGTTTGTCGCTGTACGAAGACTCACCAGTGAAGTCCAAGGGGTCGGAGGCGCATAGCCCCGTGTCGAGTTCCTTCCAAGTGCCCTCGTCAATGAGCAACTCAACCCGCCGGTGGCAGTTGAGTGAAAAATGATGGCCACTTTGCGGGACGACATTCCAATTCTCTTCCAGGTCCTTCTTGTAGACGATTTCGCCGCTAATCGGACATTTTTCCCAGAGACCTTTGGGAATGTCCTTCTTTTTGACCGTGACGGTCGAATACTTGGGTTTGCTAAAGAGTGCTGCCATAGGAAAGATACTAAAGGTACTCTGTGCAATGGACACGCCAGGCGGGCCATCGTTCAAAAATGTTATTAACAGTGGGTGCCCAGCAGGCGCATAAACGGTCTATTCTGGACCCCGAACCGCGTTCATTCAAGAAAAAGCGTGCCTTGGCGGATGAGTGAGTTCGGAACAAACTAGCCACCAAGGACTAAGCAAAATAATGTTTCGGCCAAAAGCTCGCCTATCAACTCTGTTTCATCCATGGCCCAAGCTGGCGACATAAAGTTCTTCCGCCCCGGCCTCGCGTAAAACTTTTGCACAGGCATTGAGCGTGGCGCCAGTCGTAAAAACATCGTCTACAATGACATAACGGGTTGCAGCGGTAATTTTAGCTTTTGGATTCAAGGCAAAGGCGCCTTTCATGTTCTTCTCGCGAGCCGCACGATCGAGACGGGTTTGTTGAGGAGTGTTTTTTATACGGATCAGCAAATCCTCGACCCCCGACGCATTTCCGACTTCCGCCAAGGCATCGGCCACCCACCGGGCTTGATTAAACCCACGCCAACGAAGCCGCCGCGGGTGCAAAGGCACCGGAACAAGCACCGCTCCGCGCACAAATTCACGCAATAACGTCATTCGTTGAGCCAGTGCGCGTAAATCGCTGCGTAAATGCCAGCCGGCATGGTATTTCAACTCATGCACAAAAGCGCGGGCCGGGCCGCGCAACAACAGGCCCGTACGGCCTTCTTCAAACTCCGGCTCCAAGTCCACGCAATTGGGACAACGCCGCGGGCCGCTGACCTCGCCTGGAAAGGGCCAACCACAAGTTGAACAATACGGCGCGCGCGAAAACGTCACCGCCGCCAGGCAGTCTTCGCACAGATGCTGGCAGGGGCCAACTTCCACCACCCCGCCACAACCGACACACCAGCGTGGAAACACAACATCGAGCGCCGCGCGGCCAACGGCGCGAGTGCGGGTTTCAATTTCAGCCAAAAGAGGCATGGCGAAAGGTTCCTTTTTCAACGCCCAACGTTTAACACTGAATACCCGACGCTCAAGAAAGAATTAATCGCCTGTCGCTGTGTGGTCTTTTTTACCAACTGCAACCAGCACCGCCAGAATCGCCGCCAGCACCACGGCGGCTGGCCAGCTCTCCGTCAATCCACTGCCACGGTAAAAAAACATCGCCGACACAATGCCTGCGTGCAGACCAATGGCCGGCAGCAACGAGCCGCTCTTCAACGTCAGCACACCCAGCACCATCCCGAGCAGCCAGAGCACGACGAATTGCGCGAGGTCAAAATTTTCAGTGATGCCAAACGTCGTCCAATACGCCACGAAAAAGCCCGTGTCCCAATGCACACCGGGCGCAACATGCTGCCAGACCGAAGTCGGCACCTTGAAATGCGTGTAAGCATAAAACGCTGACATCAGAACCAATGCCCATAAGGGTTGTCGCGTAGCGGTGTAGAAAATCCGCAAAATTATTCCGCGGAAAATCGTTTCCTCCAAAAAACCCAAAAGCAAGCCGGCGAGCAATGCTTCGAACAGAAGTTCCGGCGACTTCCAGTCCGCCGTGGCCGGAACCTGGCCCCAGTGCGCAAGAAAGTGAATCAGAAAAATTCCTCCGAGGCCGTACAGACAAAATGCGAGAAGCGCCGACTTACCCAAAGAAAGCCCCAGCCCCTTCCACGACCACAAGTGGCACTGCGACATCAACCACGGCAGGCCGAGTACAATCATGCCCATGCGCAGCCGGTCGAAATAAACATCCACGCCCTTGTCGAGCAGCCACTGCGCGTTGGCCGAACCGGTACTACGGTGCCACCACTCAACCAGCCAATACGCCGGCGGCGTCAACACCGCCGCAATCAACAGTGAGCCAAAGAACACCGCCGCCAGCAATCCCACGCCACGCCAGGTGGTTTTCTCCTCGTCGAGACCGAAGAGGACAAAGCGGGCATTGCGCTGGAAGAGTGGGCGGGACATTTATAATTCCAATATCTTACCCGGATTAAAAAGATTTTCCGGATCAATCGCACGCTTGATTTGTTTGAGCAGTGCCAGCGAGGCGGCGTCGCGCTGCAGCGGCAGATAGCTTTTTTTGGCGAGGCCGACGCCATGCTCACCGGTAATGGTACCGCCACGGCGCAACGCCTCCAGCGCGATTTCGCGCGCCGCCATCCGCACTTTTTTCATGGCCTGGGAATCGCGCTCATCAGTCAAATACGTCGGGTGAAAATTGCCGTCGCCAGCATGGCCGAAAATGGCGCAGGCTACGCCATGGGCGCGCGTGGTTTTTTCGATGAAGCGAACCATGGCCACCAATTCGCTGCGCGGCACGGTGACATCCTCCAAAATGGCCGAGGGGTAAGCCTGCACAAGGGCCGGGTACGCCTGGCGTCGCGCGGCGGCGAGTTGCTCGGCCTCCGTAGCATTTCGAGCCTGGCGGACTTCCAGCGCGCCGTGGGCACAGGCAAATTCGGCCATTTGCGCCGCTTCTTCCGCCACTGCCGTCGGGTGGCCGTCCGACTCCATCAACAGCAAGGCTCCGGCATTGATCGGCAGGCCAAGATGAAGCTGCGCCTCCACGCACCGCAGCGTGGCTTGGTCGAGGAACTCCAACGTACACGGATTCAACCGCGCCGCCACGATGGCCGACACGGTCGCAGCCGCGTGTTCCAAATCCGGGAAGGTGGCCAACACCGTGGCCTTGGCCGCCGGACGAGGCAAAAGCTTGAGCAAAATTTTGGTCACGATGCCTAGTGTGCCTTCAGAGCCAATAAATAAATCCCGCAGTGAATAACCCGCCGCATCTTTGCGGCACTTCGAACCGAGCCAGGCCACTTCGCCATCCGGCAACACCACTTCGAGCGCCAGCACATAGTCGCGCGTGACACCATACTTGAGTCCACACAAGCCGCCCGCGTTGCTGGCCACATTGCCGCCGATGGTGCACGTTTTAATCGAGCCCGGGTCGGGCGGATAAAACAACCCCTGCGTCGCCGCGACCTCGTCAATTCGCGCAGTGATGACCCCCGGTTCCACGAGCATCGTCAAATTCTGCGCATCAGTTTCCAAAATTCGGTCGAGCTTTTGGAGGCTCAGCACCACGGCCCCCGGCACGGGCACCGCGCCGGCGCTGAGACTCGTGCCGCCGCCCCGCGGAACAATCGGCGCGTGATGTGTACGACAAATATTCACCACGGCCGCCACTTGCGCGACATCTTTCGGAAAAACCACCGCCGCTGGCGCCTGCATATAGCCCGCCGTGGCATCGCGCGAGTAAGGCACCAGTTCCGACGGTGACGTCAGCATGCCCGGCGGCCCCAAGACTTGGGATAAGGCGACGGCGAGCTCGGTCATGGGCGCAGATTCTGAGGGGTGGGTCATTTTTTCGCAATCCGTCAAACTATCATGGGTAAAGAAATTTTCGTAATGTTTTTTTAACCGCATGCTAAGTGCTTGCTCAAAATATGCTTGAGCGGGGCTGGCCAACTAACGCCAGGAAAATGAGGCGCACAGGGAACTTGGCATGGAAGATGGTGTAGTAAGGGCATCTGAACATCTTCTCCCTACGGGAGAATGGGGTAACAAGCAGCAATAAGATAGAAAATCAGTGGCGGGCCGCTTAGGGGTAGGCGGCCCGCCTTTCTTTTTTACCGGGTAGGGTTTTCCGGTACTAAGTTTTGGTCGCCACCCCCATGGGCGTTTCCCTAAGCTACGTGGAAATGGGTGGGCGTACCGGGTCAGTTCGTCACTGGCATCGTCACCCTCCGCCTTAAATCATCCCCCAACCCCATGCTCTCCATGAAAAAAATCCTCGCCTCCCTTGTCGTTGTTGGCTGCCTCGCTGCACTGATCCTCACCCCGCGAACCTCCGCCGCCAACAGCCCTGCGGCATCCCCCACGGAACCCGCCATTCCCGATGTCGTGGTCAATGGCTTCAAGGAGTTTAAAACTGGCGGCTATTCGGCTGCCATCACCACCTGGTCCCATGATTCAAGCCTCTTGCTGGATTCAGCCGCCCAACTGGCCCTGAATAATTTCTTTTCCCAAATCAGCAACAACGCGGGACCCTTTGTGGGCGCGGATATGGTCCGGGTGGTGAATTTGTCCCCCAACACGGAAATCGTCTACGCGGTGACAAAATACGAGCGCCATCTCGTCTTCATCAGTTTCACCTGTTACAAGGCGAACAACAAATGGCTGGTCACCTGGATTGACGCCGACAAGGATCCGGCCAAAGTTCTGCCCACCAACATCCTCAGTGGCCAGTGAGCAAACGGCGGGATATGGCCACGCCGATTTCTGCATCGCATTCCAGGTTGGCGGGTTTCATCCTTACCGCAATGTGCCGATTTAACCTGACTCCTCTTCTCTTGTTGGCTCTGGCTTTGGGCTTAGGCTCGATGAGCGCCAGCGCCGCCGATGCCACCCCGGCGGGCGTGCTGCAGCAGGTCTCGGCCACCACGGTCGCCCATGCCGTGACCAGTCCGATGACCGCTGAGGACTACCAACAAATGCAGGACAGTGCTCCGGAAGTCGTCGTCATCCGCGTGACCAACGTCAAAACCGAAGTCGGCACGCCGGCCGATAAAAGTGTCAACACTGCGCCCCTAATGGTCACGGCCCAGGCCGCCGTCATCCGGGTGATCCGCACCGCGACGAACTTAAAAACTGGCAGCGTCATCTATTTGCTCTACGGCCACGTACCGCCCTCCCCGGGCCAGTCCAGCTTCGCACCCATTCCCATCCTGAACAACAACGCGGAATACACCGCCTACCTGGCCGGTGGCCCGGCGGATAAAAATCCCTACCGCCCCGCCGCCCGCGACCAAAGTTTTGTGGATGACGCAGCACCCGCCAACCACCCTGGCACCGCCAAGCCGACCGGGCCCATCGCCGACCCCGCCCTGCTGCCCTCCCCGGATAATCCCACTCCGACGGGCGTGCCGCGTTTGACCCGCACCAACCTCGCCCAGTTTGCCAAAGCGATTAACACCAGTGGGCACTGGGGCGTGAGCATCGCGAATGCCGACCCTCTTCCCCTGCAAACTTCCGGCCAGGGCGCACCCACCCTGCTGGCCTATTATCCCGCCTCGATTCGCGCCCCCGACACCCAACCCAAAGTGCTGGTCTATCAAACCGGCGATGCCACGCCTCCCACGCCGACCATGGAACGCGCGCTAATTATTGACAACAACGGCCGCCTGCTGGGCGATGTCCTCTGGGCCCTGCGTAACCCCGTAGGCCAAACACCCCCGCCCCTCCCCATCTGGCACTGGTTGAGTTACAAACTCGAAGTCGAAGACCCCGGCACCCACGTGGCTCAAGCAATTCTCTTGGATGGAAGCCATTAGTCGCACCTTGTTTCCGCACTACAAAACTGACGAGGGAATTGCCGTGGAGGAACAACATAGTAATATCATTTTTGTCCATTTAATGTCGCATTCGTAATTATAAGGTAAGAACCCTATATGCTTTAGTGATTTTTAGCTTGCGGCTAGGGGGGGGGCTTAGGTTACCCCTTAATCATGAAATCCAACTCGCGCAAAAATAGCCGCAAGCTCCGGTCGAGAAATAAAAAATATCTGACGAAATTTTCTAAACACTGGCTTGATGCTGTGGACTTAAAAGATATGGCCGTATTAGCTGATTCAACTGTTGGTCCCGGTATCCCAGCTCCGGGAATTATCAATGGTATTTATGCTAATATTTCAACCAACTATGGATGGGTTAATGATGACATTGACGGAGAGTCGGTATTTAATGCTTCCGCAGCATGGATAATGGTTGCGTACCCCGATGCCGGCGGAGTTTTAGGCGCAGATGCCTATATTCAAATTGGATATTGTTCTGCCATTGGATTAGATCCGATATCTGGTGATGACTTTCCTGATGTGACAAATTGCCTACTTATCGAAATAGCTGATCCGCTTGTCGGCGACTGGACTGGCTATTATCCAGAATACGCACCAAGTGATGGCGATGACATTGACTATGCTATCGTATGCGACACATCGGGTGCTTCTCATCCACAAGGAATGTTATGGGATTTATACGCGGATACTTTTGATGGCGAAATCATAGTTTCCATGCCCACATTTTTTACCTTTCCTCCCTTTTATTGTTTTCTTTGTGGCGAATCCAAAGGCAGCGCCAATCTGCCTGGCACCTCAGACGATCCAGTTTATATCTCCGATTGTCAATGGTGGGTTACCGGTACTGATGACATGGGTAACCCATATTCATACGTTGAAGATATTCCTTTGGTCGCTGATCCCTCCGATGCCAACGCATACGTTGATGAATGGGGCAATGTCGTCATTAGCAATTAAGCAATTTACGATTGCCAATGCTCAAACGCAAATAATGAACTTGTTTTGGGGTGGGGATAGTTAATAAATCAAAACCTTAATTCTTGGCTGTACAATTCTAATGAGAGCTGAAAAAAGGCATGGGGACACGAGAGCATCTCTCAACGAAATGTTGAAAAATAACAATGGGGTTGTCACTGCCAAAGCCACGATGGCTCCAAGCAATATGCCGTCCCCTAACTCTGCTCGGCTCACAGTGCCGCCACAATCTCATCAGACGCAATTGGGCGACGAGAATGCGGTACGGGCCTGTGCCAAAACACTTACAGGTCTGTCCGATATTGAAGCAGTCGCGCAAACACGTTTGGATTATTGTACGATTCCTTTTCTTTCATCGTTTGTTATTGGCCAGCCTTTATGGAAAATTTCGTTCGCACCCATTGATTTGACTGAAATTGTTAAAGAACATCCGAAATCGAATGACGTAAGCAAAAAAGTCCTTAGACGATTTGAGTTATTGATTAACAATTCCGGTCAATTTATTTTAATTCGCGATTTAGTCAAGAAACGGCGGGATCCGATTAAGCTTGGGCTTAATCTCGTTCAGCTTGAAAATAGAATGCGCCCAATGAGGGAATTATACCTCTGGCTTCCGTCTGATAAACCAAATTTATCCTTTATGGACGCCCTTTGCCGCATTAAAATTGGCAATCCCAACGATGCTGCGGAAATCGAGGGGCATTTTGTTATGCTAATGAATAGTCATAGCCCGCGTGGCGGCAATCCGCTACAGGCACGGCCAGCCTGGGCCATTTCCCTACGAGCAACGCCACCTATACGCGGGCGCACAGAACTCCGCCATGTGATAGACGATACAACAGGCAGGTTTTTCTATGCGAATTCAATACTGTGAATGGTTTCTGTAATATTGAACTCGTAATTTTTAAATTTTAAAGTTTTCCGTTTATGAACCACAAAAACATAAAAAAAGGTGGCAAGGGCGTAATCATGGCCTTGGGTACAATGGCTCTAATAGCCCTCGGTTTTGGGCTCGGCTTGATTTTCCATTCGTCGAATCTTAATAAATCAATCGCACAAAATCTTGCGATGGCGAACAAGCAAAGCGCTGATCCCTCCAAAATCACTTCTACTTCGGCGCGCAAGATTTTGGCATGGAATTCCACCAACCCCATTGCCCAAATTTTAAAAAAATATGCGGGTGGAACACGGCTGGCGGCCCTGGCTAAGTTGGTCGAAGAAACACCGGTTGCTGAACTGGCTGATTTGCTCAACCAATGCAGTCAATGTCCAGAAAAAACAGTTAAACAGAGTGTCTATGATTTAGTCTTGGCAAAATGGACAATGGTTAATCCGGGCCAAGCCTTTGCCTATGCCCAAATGATCACAAAAGAAAATGGTGTGCCAGATGCCATTAACTCCGTGTTAACCGTCTGGGCCAATCTTGATCCTCGGGCTGCCTTTAACGCAGCCTCAAAAATAGGCCGAGCCTCCATTAAAAAAGCTGCACTTAATCAGGTCTTAAGCACTTGGGTGCAGAACGATGCCTCCGCCGCTCTGACCTCACTGAAGAGTCTGCCCAAAGCACAAGCCGACTATGTGGCATTTTTCAGCGCATGGGCGCAAACGGCCCCTGAAGAGGCCTTTGCAAACGCTAGCCAACTTGAGGACTTGGCCATCCGCAACAAGACCGAAGCCGCCGTACTTTATCTGCTGGCGGACAGCGACCCGCACCAAGCTTTGAATATGCTGCGTAAAATGTCTCCGGGCGTGCAAACCCCGCAATTATATGGCCAAGTATTTCTCAAGTGGGCTGAACAAGATCCCTCTGCAGCTTTCGCCGCACTCAAGGATATACCCGGCAACAAGGCGCGTTTGGCCGTCTCGATCAGCGTGTTCAGCGGCTGGGCGGAAACAGATCCCGCCGCTGCTTTGCAAGCAGCCCAAACCCTCGCCGCTGGCCCAAACCGTGATGCTGCGATAAAACAAAGCCTGGCCAGTCTGGCAACACAAGACCCGGAAGCTGCCGCCGCCTATGTCGCCAATACGCCAGCAGGAACCAAACGCAATAATCTGACCCTGGCCTTGGCTGATGCGTGGGCCGAGACCGACCCGGCCGCGGCACTGGCTTGGCTGGATAAAAATGCCCAAGGCACCGCTTATGACAAGGCGGTCGGCTCAGTCCTCGCCAAATTCAGCGCGATCGACCCTGCTGCTGCTGTGACCTTTATCACTGAGCTGCCGGAGGGCACCAAGCACGTCACCTACCTCGAAGCAGCCATTGACACTTGGGCGCAACAAGACGCCACGGCAGCCATGGCGTGGGTGAATGCCAACTTGTCCGGAGATGAGCAACAATTGGAGGTTAACAAGGTGGTCAGCCAATTAATTCAATCCGACCCTACCGCTGCCATTAATTACGTGACTCAGATGCCCGCAGGCAAAGCATTGGACAATGCTGTTTTGAAACTAGCTACATCGCTGGCTAATCAAGATGGTCGCTTGGCAATGAATTGGTGGCAGCAAAATCTGCCTCCTGACACGTCTTTTGGAAGGCAGCAAGAGGCTTTAAGTAGCATTATCAGTACTTGGGCTGCCGTCGACCCAGTCGGCTCAGCCCAATATGTCACCCAAAATCTAACAGGAAATGTAGCTCCTGGATTTTCATCGATAGGAGTGGTTGCGGGAGTTTGGGCCTCTAGTGATGGCCCAGCTGCCCTCGCCTGGCTGGAAACCCTGCCGGCCAATCCAGGCCGTGACTATGCGATTACTTCAGCCTTGGGTAATTTGGCTACAACAGATGCCCCACTGGCTTGGAACTATGCACAAGGCATGACGCACACCTCAAATACCGATGCAACACAAACCAAAATCATTAGCTCCTGGAGTCAGACCGATCCCTTGGCGGCGGCCAATGCTCTGGCTACGATGCCAGAAGGCGGGGCCCGTGATATTGCTACTGGTTTTCTCGCCCTCAACTGGGTGCAGGAAGATCCCTCTGCCGCAGCTGAATGGATCGACTCGCTTCCCGATGGCCCCGGTCGCAACACCGCCGCTGACATTCTAGCCAGAAATCAAACAGAGGATAATCCCCAGGCTGCATTAGGATGGGCGGCTACAATCAGCAATGAGGGGGCACGGTATGCCGATATTCGCGCAGCCGCTCTGCAATGGGCGAAAACGGATCGGGTGTCGGCAGCGGCAGCAGTACAAGCCGCAAACCTTACCGAGCAGCAGCAAACCGAACTCCTCGCAGCTATAAATCAAGTTTTTATGCCATCACCGATTATGCAACAAACACGGGGCAAAAGCGTATCGCAGATCATACAGAATAATCAAAATCGTCTACAGCAAAAAATCAACTCAAATCAATAACCTCAACCACGTCTAAATCATGAACCAAAACTATCAAGCTCGGAGAAAATTCCTACAAGGATTAAGCGCCTTCGCAGCGTTACCTTTTCTTAATTTGCTTTCCCGCACACACCCGAGATCTGGCATGCCGATCGCACCGCACTTCCACTCCCCGCCAAGATCAAAATTCGCGCGTGCTTTAGCTGAAAAGAGCAAAAACTGGCCTGTGAAAAATACAGCGGCTTCGCGAAAATCAAAATTGGCGTAACTTATATATTCAAAGTAGGCTGCGCTTCCGACGCCAGTGGCTTGGCCCCCGGAATGGGCAGCGTAAAGTGAATGCGCGTGCCACCGCGTTCTTCGCTTTCACAGGAAACTTCGCCGCCGTGCAACTGCACGATATGTTTGACGATGGACAGGCCGAGACCAGTGCCGCCGCTCTCGCGTGAACGCCCCTTGTCCACCCGGTAAAAACGTTCGAACACATGCGGCACATCCACCGCCGGAATGCCGCAGCCGTTGTCCTCCACTGTCACGCGCACGCACTCGTCATCTTCGCGCGTCAAAATACGCACCCGCGTAAAACCCTTGGCGTAGCGGAAACAATTATCAATCAGGTTTTGGAATATCTGGGAAATTTTCAAAGAATCCAGCGCCAGCACATCGCTGTGGTGGCGCAGGTCGAATTCCAAGGTCACCTGGGTGTCGCGAAAGCGCTCGGCATACTCGGCCGCCACTTCGTCAATGATGGCGCGCAGTGATTGTGGCCGGGAGTCAATCCGGTGCTCCTCACTTTCCAGCCGCGACAGGGACAGCAGATCATTCACGAGCGCGACGAGCCGGAGGGTCTGGCGGCGGATTTTTTCCAGAAAGCGCAGACGGTCTTCGCTCGACAGCTGCGCGTCGTCCTCGATGAGCGTTTCAGTAAAACCCTTGATGACCGTCAAAGGGGTGCGCAATTCGTGCGAAACATTGGCCACAAATTCCCGGCGCACGTTTTCCAGATCCTTCAATCGCGTGATGTCGTGCAAAACAAACAGGCAAAGTTTTTGTCCGTCAGGCGTGGCCGTGAGCGGTGCGCCGGAGATTTCCACCCAGCGGTTCTGGTCGCGGCCCAGCGGCAGTGGAAATTCCGCCCGCGGCGGACCCTCCCCACGCAGGGTGCGGTAAATATAGTCCAGCAGCCCCGCTCCGCGCACCGCCGCTTCCAGTCGCGCGCCCTGTGCCACTTTTTCCGCCCCGAATAAATTGGCCGCAGCGGCATTGGCCGCCGCCACCCGCTGATGCGCATCAACCAGCAACACCGCCTCCTTGAGATTGCCCAAGGTCGTCTCAATCTGCGCGAGGTACCCGCGTTCCTGGCGGCGGGATTTGGCCTGGGCCTCAACCATGGCTTCCAGGGCTTGCTGCAGCCGAACCAGATTGTAGCGGCGGGACAGGGCGTCATTCGCACCGAGAAAATTCGGCTCGCCCACCTCGGCCGCAGCAGCCAGGTCCCCTAGACGACGACGCAAACGATCCAGCCGCCAGGCATAGAGCACCGCTGCGGCAGCCAGAACGAGAGCAAGCAGTGGCCACATGGGAGAGAAATTCGGAATGCTGAATTCGGAATGCTGAATTCGGGAAGCTAAAGGCAGTGCACGCCGGGAAGATTAATCGGCGAAGCGACTGACTATGACTATTTCCATCTTGCCCGACCTTCAACCCAGAACTCCGCGCCCAGAATCAAGCATTTCTACACATCCACCGCCCGGTAACCCACCCCACGCACCGTTTCGATAACATCAGCCTCGGCACCGAGTTTTTCGCGCAAGCGGCGGATGTGCGTGTCCACGGTACGGGTCTCAATGTCCGCTTCGTAATTCCAAACATTGACGAGCAGGTGCTCGCGGCTTTGCACGCGCCCCTTGCGCTCCACCAGCAATTTGAGCAGGCGGAATTCCGTGGCCGTCAATTCCACTTCCTGGCCGCGAACGGTCAGCAGGTGCTTGTCCACATCAATGACAATCTTGCCCAGTTGAAGAATTTTCTCCGGCGCAGCGGCGCCATTCGGCGTGGCCAAACGCTTGAAGATGGCTTGCACGCGCAGCAGCAGTTCGCGCGTGTCAAACGGTTTGGCCAGATAATCATCCGCGCCGGATTCCAGCCCCTTGATCCGATCCTCCGCCTCGCCGCGGGCGGTCAGAAAGATGATGGGAATATTTTTCATCACCACGTCGGCGCGCAACATCCGGCAAACCTGCAGGCCGTTTAGCTCCGGCATCATGATGTCGAGCACGAGCAAGTCGGGCTGAAATTGACGGGCCCGGCCCATAATGAGCAAGGGGTCGTTGATGACCTGCACCTCGTAGCCCTCTTGCTTGAACTTATAGGCTAGCAATTCGGTGACGTCATTCTCGTCGTCAACTACCAGGATTTTTTTGGGAGGATTATTTTTCATCGTAAGCAAAGTCCGCCGGAAGTGACGCTCGTCACAATAGCCTGCGAACGCGAGGATTATATCAGACGATGCAAGCATTGCAAAATGTTTGATAAATATTTGATAAACAGCATGATATCAATTGTTACAAGCCGATTGTTTCACGTTTGTAACGAATGTGTTGCGAGTATATAACAAAACTCGTTGGCCGCATACGGACACGCTTTCCAGCAGGTTTTTTGGGTGGTTTTTGGACTGCTGCAAGGCTCTTGTATGCAAAACCTTTGTCCGATTTTCACCTTTGGCGGAGACTTATAGAGTAACAAACTTACCCGAAGTGGGTTTGGCTATATATTGGATCTTCGCCTCGAACCAGCCCTTGCCGGGCGCAAAAGTAGCGACTAAAGTGGGAAATTCGGCGCAGGTTGTCATATTATCTATTTTGCATGAAACATTTGCCGGCAAACGTCTTATCTAAGAGAATGTCGCGATGATTAAGTTTCTGCGCACCTGGTTGCTCCTGCTACTGGCCTTTCTTGCGGGCTGGGCAGTGCAGGCGCGTTGGTGGGTCGGCAAACCAGCCGCAAAAACGACAACCCATGCGCACGGCGCGGGCGTCTACGTTAATAACGCCACCGGCAGTGCCTTTTCCTCCAACTACGCCAATGCCGTGTCGGGCAAGGACAAGGATCCCAAAATGGTCGCTTGGTCGGCAGACTCCGCCCTGGGAAAAATCCTCGCCGCCACCAAGGGCGGCCAGCGCACCCTGGCCATCGCCGGACTCGTGACGCAAACCCCCGTCGAAAATCTGGGCGCGCTGATTGACCAAGCCCGCTTTTGCAATGACGACAGTGCGCGCCAGTCACTCCTCGATATGGCGTATGCCAAATGGGCCACGGCCGACCCTGCTGGCGCCCTGTCCTTCGCCCGCACAGCCGCCACCAAACGATTCGACAAAGACAGCGGCCCACTGACGCAGGTGCTGTCCACTTGGGCGGGCCACGACCCGCAAGCCGCCCTCGCTGCGGCGCAAGGCGTTGACTTAATTTCCCTTCGGCAAGACGGCATCCGCAGCGTGTTGGCCGCATGGGGCGCAGGGACAGATCCAGCGGCCGCGGTCGCCGCCGCCAAAGAAATGAATTTAGGCAGTCAATTGAGCCCGGCGTTAAATGCGATTTACGCCAGTTGGGCCGAAAATAATCCCAACGCCGCCTTCGCTGCGCTGGATCAAATTGATAATCTCAACACTCGCAACACCCTTGCTGGCAGTATCCTGCAAACCATGTCCGACCGCGACCCGCACGGCGCACTGGCCCTGCTCGAAAGTCTGCCGGCGGGCGCCCAAAACGCCCCGCCCTATCCGGTTAATTTTATCTTCTCACGCCTGGCCATGCAAAATCCGCAGGACGCCGTCAACGCCCTCACGGAACTTCCCGGGGGAACCATGCGGGACCGCGCGGTGACTTGCATCGCTGACGATTGGGCCGATAGCGACCCTCAAGGTGCCCTCGCCTGGGCCAATTCGTTATCGAACCCCGCCGACCGCGAAAACGCCATGAGCAATGCCATCCGACATATGTCGGGTAATGACCCGTCGGATGCCGCCGATCAGTTGAAAAATATTACGGACGTCAACCAGCGCAATCAAGCGATGAGTGATGTGCTCAGCCATTGGGTGGACAAAGACCCCGCCGCCGCGCTGCAATGGGCGCAAAAAAATACCGTTGGCAACGCCCAAACGATGGCCATGAGCCAGATTGTCAACAACGTCGCTTCAACCGACCCGGTGGGGGCACTCGGCATTGTCCAGCAAATGGGCGACACCCCCAATCACAATTCCCTCGTTTTTCAAACCATCAACAGCTGGGCCCAATCCGACCCGTCCGCCGCGCTGCAATGGGCCAACAACAACCTCAGCGGCACCGAACAAACCACCGCCACCAACCTCGCCGTGCGGCAATTAATTACTGCCGACCCAACAGCCGGCGCCAATTATGTGGCCTCGCTGCCCGATGGGCAAAACCGCAACACCTTGGTTGGTCAGGTGGTCAACTCCATGGCGCGTACCGATGTGGATGGCGCGCTGGCCTGGATCAGTGGTACACAAAATATCAATGAGCAAACCCGGGACAGCGCCATTCAAAATGTGATGTCCACATTGGAACAAACCGACCCCTCGGCCGCTGCGACAAAGTTATCCTCCCTGAGTATTGATAGCAGCACCCCCACTGGCCAGAGCACACTCACCGGCATCGCCAGCCAAATTGCCGCAGGCTGGGCGCAAAGCGATCCCACCGCCGCCCTGGATTGGGCTTCTTCGCTGACAGGCCCGGCCCGGCAAAGCGCCCTCGGCAGTGCTTTGAACAATATTGCCAGTTCTGACCCCGCCGCCGCTTGGAATACGGTGATGTCCATGTCGCCGAACGATCCAGCGCAAACTGCCCTGATTGGTTCAGTGGCCAACGCTTGGGCCCGCACCGACCCTGCCTCGGCGACCAGTCTCCTTGGCGACCTCAATCCAGCGCAATTAGTCAACACGGTGAACGCGCTTTCCAACACCTGGCTGCGTGATGACCCGCAGGCGGCCTCGCAATGGATAAACACCCTGCCCACCAGCCCGGCTCGCGACGTGGCGGTGCAAAACCTCATTAGCACGCAGGGACAATATGACTTGTCCTCCGGCATGGCCTGGGCCGGAACCATCAGCAACGACACCGGCCAAACCCGCGCCTACACCACCCTTATTGCCCAAGCTGCCCGGCGCGACCCCGCCGCCGCCCAGACCGCCGTGGATGGCGCAACCAACCTTTCTGATGCGCAGCGGCAGACCCTCACCAAACTTATCCAGACTACGCCACAAATTAACCAGAACCAAAATGCCCCCACTGGCTACCACTGGGAATTTGACAATAATGGCAATCGCCATTTGGCGCCGGACTGATTTCACCGCCGCGATTTTCTTTCAATGAAATTTTCCTTCCAATGGGTGTGGCCGGTCGCGCTTGCTTTCGGCACGGGGATGGGTGGCGCTTATTTTTGGGCGCATACCGCTCCCGACGCAGCCAAGGTTGCGGCAGCGGAAGCCAAAATTGCTGCACAGAAATCGTCAGCCGGCCTTAGCGGAGGTTCTTCGACGCCGAAAACCAAAGCCTGGTCGCCGGAATCGCCGTTGGGCGGAATCCTGTCCGCCTCAACCGGGGCGGAACGCATCCTGGCTGCTGCCGCGATGGTGGATCAAACGCCCGTGGGCGGTCTGGCCGGCCTCATCGAGCAATCGCGTAATTGCCCGGATGACAAACTCCGCCAATCCTTGATGGACATGGCCTATGCCAAATGGGCCACCGCCGATCCTCAGGCCGCGCTTGCAAATGCCCGCACTGCCGCCACCCGGCGCTACGACAAGGATACGGGCCCGCTCAACGAAGTCTTTGGCACTTGGGCCGCCAGCGACCCCCAAGCCGCGCTCGATGCCGCCAAAAAAATGGATCTGACTTCGCTGCGTGCCGATGCCGTGCGCTCCGTGCTCAGTACCATGGCGCAAGGGCCCGACCCGCTCAGTGCGGTAACCGCCGCCAAATCCCTCGCCGGCCCGCAACGCTCGCAGGCACTCCGCAGTGTGTTTGACAGTTGGTCCACCGCCGATCCCGCCGCCGCCTTCGGCGCCTTGAACCAGCTCGATAACCAGAATTTGAAGTCGGATTACGCGCGCAGCATCGTCATCAACATGAGCAACCAGGATCCGCAAGCCGCGCTGAACATGCTCCACTCCCTGCCGCCGGGGCTGCAAAATGTTGACGCCTATGCTTACACTTTTTCGCACATGGCCATCCAAAATCCGACGGCCGCCGTGGCTTCGCTCGATCAAGTTCCCGCCGGCCCGATGCGCCAATATGCCGTGCAAGCCGTGGCGGCGGACTGGGCCGACAGCGACCCCCAAAGCGCCATCGCCTGGGCCAATTCTCTGACAAGCCCCAGCGAACGCGCCACCGCGCTTTTCTATTCCATCCGCCACATGTCCGGCTCCGATCCCGCTGGCGCCATTGCGCAAGTCGGCAACATTCCCAACGCCGGCCAGCGCGCCACCGCCATCAGCGACATCATGTCCAACTGGGCCGACAACAATCCCACCGCCGCGCTCAACTGGGTCGAGAATAACACCACTGGTACGTCCTACGATAATTCCATCAATGCCGTGATTTCGAAAATCGCTGTCAATGACCCCACGATGGCGGCCGACTATGTTGCGAAAATGCCGGACGGCGCCGCCCGCGCCCGCCTCATCAACACCACCATCAACGCCTGGTCGCCGGTGGACCCAACCGCTGCGCTAAGCTGGGCCAATCAAAATCTTACCGGTTCGGATCTCAATAATTCTACTTCGCGCATTTTGCGCGACCTCGTCGCCACCGACCCGATGGCCGGCGCCGCCTACGTGGCCCAAATGCCCGATGGCCCCACGCGCAACAGCGCCATTCTCAGCATCGCCAACACGCTATCCAAGCAGGATCTCAACGCCGCGCTCGACTGGATTGACGGCATGGGCAACGTGCCCGACAACACGAAGCGGTCCGCCGTGCAAAACATCATCAACACCTGGGCGGAAGTGGATCCCGCCAGCGCCGCGACCCGCCTGCAAACTCTCGCGGGCAATCCCGCGTATTCCAGCGTCGTGGCCTCCGTCGCCGCCAATTGGGCCTCGAGCGACCCGTCCGCCGCTCTCCAATGGGTGGAAACTCTGCCCGACGACGGCACGCGCACCAACGCGCTCAACCGCACCATCACCGCCATCGCCAGCACCGACCCGGCCACCGCGTGGAAAGACCTCGCGACCCTGCCCAACACGCCCGAACGTTCTTCGCTGATGCTTAACGTCGTCAATTCCTGGAGCCGACAAAGCCCCGCCACGGCCGCACAACTCTTGCCGCAATTGCCCGCCGGGCCGGAGCGCACCGCCGCCTTCAGCAGTGTGACCAGCATGTGGCTGCAACAAAGCCCCATAGGTGCTTCGCAATGGATCAATACTTTGTCCACCGGCCCGGAACGCGACGCCGCCGTCAACAGCCTCGTCGTCAACCAGGAACAAACCGACCCCGGCACGGCTCTCGGCTGGGCCGCAACGATTTCCGGCGACACCACGCGCCTGAACGCCTACCGCAACGTCATGGTGCAAATGGCCCGCAAAGATCCCGCCGCCGCCAATGTTGCCTTGCAAAAATTGCAACTCACCGACGACCAGCGCACAACCCTCGCCACTTTAATCGCCAAGACCCCGCCCGCCCAGCCGCCCAATCCCGATATGTATTCGAATTAGAGAAATAGTTTTATATCGAAAACAAACTCCAAGAAAAACTATGTTCCCGATTTCGTAGATGCTGATGCCGCCGGTGTCGCCGCCTTCGGCGTATGCTGCACAACCCAGGCTTCGAAATCTTTGCGAGGCATGAACTTTAATGAGGCGGAATTGATGCAATAGCGCAAGCCCGTGGGCTTGGGGCCGTCGTCAAATACATGGCCGAGGTGGTCGCCGTCCACGGTGCAATGCACTTCGTCGCGCACCATGCCGTAACTGGTGTCGCGGTTGACGGCAACGAAGGCCGCGTCAATGGGCTTGGTGAAGCTGGGCCAGCCGGTGCCGCTTTCAAATTTATCGCGGCTGTCGAAGAGCGGAGTGTCGCTGCCGATGGAAAAATAAACGCCGTCCGCATGGTTGTCCCAATAAGCGTTGTGGAAGGGCGGCTCGGTGCCCTGCTGGCGGGCGACATTGTACTGGTCGGGCGTGAGCAGCTTGCGCCACTCGGCGTCCGTGCGCTGCACGGTCGCCTTGCTCATATCAATGACGACTTTGGAGGGCAACCCGCAGGCGGACAGGCCGTCCGGCGGGCACGAAGCGGTGGTGTTGGCGCTGTTCATAATAAAGGAAGTGGGTGGGTTGTTGGCCGTCTTGCCTGCGTATAAATACCAGCCGCCCGCCAGAATGACCGCGACCCCGGTGAGGGGTATCAGCAATAGACGTGCGGTGGGAAAACTCATGGCGTAAATATAGGTTAATTGGAGAACGCTGGCAACGGCCCATTTGACGCGCAACGCTCAGGGTGTACTTTAGAACAGTCGCGCCCGAACACGGTTCCCGAAAAAAACCGCTTGTCGAATGACCAGAGGCGGAAGATAACAATCTATTGATGTCCACCGTTTCGCCCATACCGCCCACCTCCGCCCAGGCCTTCGCCACCCTGTTCGCCCAACTGCGGGCCGGGCGCGGCCACGCGTTGGAAGCCGCCGCCGCTGCCCGCGCCCTGGCTGCGGAATCCGTCACGACCGAGGACAAGACCGCTTTCCTGCGCGAGCTGACGGAAGACTTGTGGACTCCGGTGGTGCTGACTGAATTTGCCAAGATGTTCCGCTCCCTGGCGCGCGACCCGCATGTCGAGGCCTGGGCCGGACGCGCGGTGGATGTCTGCGGCACCGGTGGCGACCATTCGGGTAGTTTTAATGTTTCAACCGCCACGGCGTTTGTGGTCGCGGCGGCCAGGGTGCCGGTATTCAAGCACGGCAATCGCGCGCAAACTTCGCAATCCGGCAGCGCGGATTTTATTGAAAAAGTCGGCCTGCCGATTGAGGCGCCGGACAGCGTGTGGCGCTCGGCGTTGCGGGAAATTAATTTCGCATTTTTCTTTGCCCCCGCCTTCCACCCGGCCTTTGCACATGTCGGCCCCGCACGCAAGACGCTGTCCGCCGAGGGCCGTCGCACCATTTTCAACGTGATGGGCCCGTTGCTCAATCCCGGACGGCCGGTGCACCAACTCGTCGGCGTGTTTGATTGGGCCCGCGCGCCCCTGCTGGCCGCCGGACTTGAACAACTCGGCGTGCGCCGCGGTCTCGTCGTGCACGGGCACCCACCAGGTGAAGCCGGGCAGCTCGATGAATTATCCGTGGTTTGCAAAAATTACGCGGCGGGCGTGGGTGAATTGCGCTTTCTCGATGCGAAAACTTTACAGGCGCGGCCCTTTGGCGCAGCGGAAGCGGAATTTCCTGGCGGCGAAAGGCCGGTGGTGGGCTTCCTGTCAGACCAACTTGGCCTGCCGGCGGCGGACAGAGAAGTGCTCGCGGGCGGCGGCGCGGCTCATAACGCGCAAATTCTTGATGCCCTGCTCGACAACCGCGCCCCCATTGGCTTGCGCGACACGGTATGCCTGAATGCCGGCGCGGCGTTGTGGGTGGCTGGACGTACCGGCAGCTTGAAATCCGGAGTGGATGAAGCGCGCCGCCTGCTCACCACGGGTGAGGTAAAAAAGTGGCTCACTCGCGCGCGGGAGTTTTTTGGCGACGTCAAGCGCTAGCAACTGGGGGAAATTCTTTGAGGATAAAATGGCTTACTTATTTGCCACCCGCCAGCCACACGATATAAAATAGGTTCATGCAATTGCGCTACTTCGGCACCGACGGCATCCGTGGAGTTTTTGGCGAACCGCCGATGGACGCGGTGTTTCTGCGCCGGCTCGGGTATGCGCTCGCCGGTTATATCGCGCTGCGCAGTTCCGGGCGTCGGCTGCAAATTATTGCCGGACGCGACACGCGCGTGAGCGGCCCGGCCATTCTGGCCGCGCTGAGCGAAGGCTTGCTCGTCGCCGGCCACCACATGTTGGACGCCGGCGTTGTGCCCACCCCGGCCGTGCCAGAGTCGGTCTTGGAACATCACGCCGACTTTGGCGTAATGATTACCGCCTCGCACAATCCACCCTCGGACAATGGCGTGAAATTTTTTGACCAGCATGGCTTGAAACTCTCGGAATCGGCCGAGGCGGAAATTGAAACCTGGCTGGGCCGGGTCAGCGCGCCTGATGTCATCCCGATACTGCCCCCGCTTGAAACCATTGATGCCGCCGAGCCGTACCGAATGCGCCATAACCTGCTGCTGCCGCACCATGCGCTGACCGGCTGGATTATCGCCGTGGATTGCGGCTTCGGCGCGACTGGTGCCACCACCCCGGAAGTTTTACGCCGCCTCGGTGCAGACGTGCGCGCGCGCGCCACCGAGCCCGACGGCGCGCGCATCAACACCGAAGCCGGCAGTGAACATCCCCAATTTCTGTCCGCCCTCGTGCGCGAAAGCGGCGCCTGCCTGGGCCTGGCCCATGATGGCGATGGCGACCGCCTGGTGGTTTGCGACGAGACCGGCTCCGTGGTGGACGGCGACGAAGTACTGGGCATTCTCGCGTTGCACGCCTTGCGCGCTGGCACCCTAAAAAACGGGCAGGTCGTGGCCACGGTGCAGAGCAATCTTGGATTAGATCGCGCACTCGCCTCGGCCGGGGGCCATGTTGTGCGCGTACCGGTGGGCGACCGGCAAGTTTTGCACAAATTGCTCGAGCTGGGCGCGTCACTCGGTGGCGAAAATTCCGGCCATTATATTTTTACCGATATATCACGCTGTGGCGACGGCCTGCTGGCGGCATTGCAACTCATCCGGGTGCTGCGCGACACGGGCCGACCGCTCTCGGCCCTGCGCCGGGAAGTGCCCCTCCTGCCGCAACTCACCGCCAACGTGCGCGTGCGGGTGAAGCGGCCTTTTTCGGAATTACCCTTGTTTAGCGAGGCCATGCACGCGGCGGAAACCGCGTTGGACGGCCATGGCCGCGTCCTCGTGCGTTATTCCGGCACGGAAAAAAAATTGCGCTTGCTGCTGGAGGGCCCGGCACTGACGGAATTGGAACCCTTGCTCGAAACCTTGAAACAGGCGGCCTTGCGTGAATTGGGAGCGGGATAAAATCTCAACTGCCAATTCAAGCCGGGTAAATTTTGGCTTCATCCGGCATTGTTCCTGCGTCATCCTCTGCTTCATGCGCTCTACGGCTTTTTGTTTTGGACTGGCCGCTTTGCTGGCCACCCTGCCCGCCCTGGCTGAAAATGCTGCTACGGCGCAGCCGCCCACGACGTCCGCTGCCAACCTTCTGCCACCATTATTGCAATTGCCGGCGTGGCCCATCGCAAAAACGGCGTCCTCAGCCTTGTCCCAACTGGATGCCGAGGCCTTTCTGCCCAAAACTACCTGGTGGAAAATTCCCCAAATTCCACGGCCGGACACCCGCACTCCCGCACAACTCGCCGCCATGCTGGCCGCCTATGTCGGCACTTGGCGCGGCGAGGCCGTCACCACCTTTCTTTCGGGTCAAGCATCTGCCCGCTATTCGGTTGCGTTGGTTTACAAGCTCGAGCAAGATCACGGCCGCAGCGTGCTGGTCTGCGATGGAACGTATCTGCTGCCGAGCGGCCCACTGGCCATGCGGGAACGCGCCTGGGTTGAAAATGGCCGCATCGTGGCGGAACTGGAGCAGGGGACTAGAAAACAATCTTTCGCGGCCAATTCGAACGGTAATAATCTGGTGTGGTATTCGACGGGCCCGGTTCTGGCACTACTCGAATTCTGCCAGGTGGAAACGCTCCGGCTGACGGTTGACGGAGGCACGTTGCACTCGGATGGTTTCGACGTGGAGCATGGCCCCAACGGCGCCATTGAGATGACCGGCCAGACGGTGGACTTGAAACTGGTCAAACCGTGAGCAGTTCAGCG
>Ga0207016_1004_pt1 | contig 71600 bp, 60 predicted proteins | sample Alteio_BWMinCont_54_FD_153469 | JGI IMG/M metagenome (GOLD analysis project Ga0207016, IMG submission 153469) | Enriched cells from forest soil in Barre Woods Harvard Forest LTER site, Petersham, Massachusetts, United States -... | ecosystem: Environmental > Terrestrial > Soil > Temperate forest >...
CGAAGCGTTTGGTCGTGAGATGGTAGAAGAACACGCGAAAGCCTGCATCAATGCAAACCTCATGATTTATGGCACCAACGCAGAAGTGATGCCAGGACAATGGGAATTTCAAATTGGTTATCGTGGATTACATATTGAATCAGCGGATCCCTTAACTGTCTGCGATCACTTGTGGGTTGCACGTTGGTTGCTTTATCGCATTGGCGAGGAATTCGATATTTCTGCAAAATTACATCCAAAGCCTGTCAAAGGCGATTGGAATGGCGCTGGAAAACATACCAACTTCTCCACCAAAGCAACACGTGATCCAAAAACAGGCATGAGTGCCATTAACGATGCGATCGCTGCGTTAAAAGCCAATCACGAAGCGCACATTAAAGCCTATGGTCATGGCATCGAAGAACGCTTAACAGGTCGCCATGAAACGGCATCGTATAAAGAATTTATTTCGGGCGTGGGTAATCGTGGCGCATCGATACGCATTCCGCTGAGCGTTGCGCAACATGGCTGTGGTTATTTAGAGGATCGTCGTCCTTGTGCGAATGCGAATCCGTATGAAGTGGCAGCGATGATCGTTGAGACGATTTGTTGTGAGGCGAAGGTGACGGCGTAATGCCTGCCAATCCGGAACAACCAACAGCAACAGCGCCAGCGCCAGCGCCACTGTGCTCGCAATCAGTCCGAGACGATAAAAACTCAACCAATCATTTGTCTCGCCGCATCTGCTAAAAATTCCGATCGATTTTTTCCGCTGGCTTTTGCTGCGCGATCAATTTCTATAATTAATCCCGCATCCATTGAGATATTGACCCGTTTTTGATGACCCATCGGCACAACAATTCGCACAAGCGCAGGAATCGCGGTTTTATAGTCAGGCATTTTTTCAATAGACTCTAACGTCGTAGGCTCAGGCAATATTTCGCCCGCATCTAATAATCCTTCGATATGAAAAATAATACCCTCACGCGCATGTTCAAGCGCTTCATCAATTGTTTTTCCGCCAAAAATACAGCCAGGAAAATCATGGAAAATCACGCCATAATTTGCTTTTTTTTTGTTGGCACGATGCACCAATGCCACATAAGTTTGAAGCATTATTATTTCTCCGCTTCTCATTTTTTCCATCCCGCTTGTTTGAAAATACTGTTCACAATAAATCCGGATAAATCTTTTGTGGGATGTTGAATCGTTACTAAGCCTTTTTTATTGGGATGTTTGAATTGATGATGACTGCCTCGCACTCGGCACAATTCCCATCCGTCCTTTTTAAGCATTTTAATCAATTGTTTACTGCGATACATTTTCATTCAACTCATTCCAATAATTATACACAAATTTTTGTGTATAAACAAATTCATTGGATGGAGTCTATAAAGAAATTTGAAGTGCAGCAATACCGTGTTTCGCAAATAATTCATTATAGAAATCATCTATTTTTTGTTATAGTGCCAAATTATTTCAGTGATGTGAGGCGACCCTAATGATTGGCAATAAAAAAATCGGTTTATTCGTATTAGTTATGTTTATCGTCGGCTCGATCGATAGCTTACGTAACATGCCCTCAAACGCAATGTTCGGCGCCCCACTGATTTTCTTTTTTATCGCCGCCGCCATTTCATTTTTATTTCCGATCGCTTTGCTTTCTGCAGAATTAACCTCATATCATCCCGAAAAAAATGGTATTTATTTGTGGATCAAAGAGGCGTTTGGTGATCGCGTTGCTTTTATGGGCATTTGGTTGCAGTGGATTAATACAGCAACGTGGTACCCCAGCATTTTGTCGTTTATTGCAGGGGGTATTGCTTACGTTGTGGATCCCGCTTTAGCAACCAATAAAATATTTGCGGTGATTGTTATTCTTACGGTGTTTTGGAGTTTAACTTTACTGTCATTAAGAAAATTTTCTTTATCTGCAAAATTTGCGACGTGCTGCACTGTAATGGGATTTGTACTCCCTTTTTGCGTCATGAGTGGTTTTGCATTTGCATGGATATATAAGGGAAATCCTATTCTTATTCATATTAATCTACACAACATTATTCCAAAATTTTCAAATATTGATGATTGGATATCACTCACCACGATTATTACTGCATTTTTAGGTATGGAATTGGCCACTGTTAATGTACAAAACATGAAAAATCCGCAAAGGAATTATCCGATTGGTGTGATGCTGGCATCGACGATTATTTTATTCACGATGATTGCAGGGTCGCTCGCTATTGCATTTGTAACACCTCAAAAAGATATTGGCCTTACAACAGGTATTTTTCAAACGTTTGTCTATTATCTCGATGCATTTCATCTGAACTGGCTCGTGATTATTATGTGCACATTGGTTATTTTTGCCAGTATCGGTGAGATGATTAATTGGATTATTTCACCTGCCAGAGGTTTACAACAAGCGGCACAAAGCGGCAATTTACCTGCAATTTTAGGCAAAAATAATAAGCATGAGATGCCGGGCAATATTTTATTACTGCAAGCGATTTTAGTTTCGCTGGTTTGTTTAGCGTTTATGTTATTTCCCACTGAGAACGATATTTATTGGTTATTAACTGATTTGTCGACTGAAATGTATGTGATGATGTATGTATTAATGTTTTTGGCGGCATTGCGTTTACACTACAAACACAAGCATATTCATAAGCCTTTTACAATTCCAGGTGGTGCGTTTTCCAAATGGATTTTATGTTTACTGGGATTATTAAGCTCTGGTGTCACGCTTGTTGTTGATTTTATTCCGCCGCCTGAACTTAACTTTGGTAGTCATTTGCATTACGCGCTGGTATTTGCGGCTGGATTAATTGTGTTGTGTTTGCCGGGGGTTGTTTTGATGCGGAAGCATGGTTAACGCGAGTGGCTTAAAGAGCGCGGGTGTCCACCCACGCCCCATATTTATTTGGCTTACCAATGCAACTATAGTACATATAAAAAATTTAATTAAAACAAAGCACGATACTGAAATGAGGCGCGCCTGACACGGTTTTCCGCATAATTTTTGGTGTTGTGACTTAATTTTTATCAAGGAAGCAAAGGATTTTATACTCGGGTTTTTCAGATATTTTTACAGTGCAACCAATCGTTTGGGCACGATTCTTCCGTTTTCAGCCACGATGCCGACACCGAAAAATTCGCCGGTGGGATCTACGAAACGCATCCAACCTTCGCTGGGTGCATCGGGTAATAACACAGATTGCCCTTTTTTTAAGGCATTTGTGTGTGGTAGTGAAACAGTAACTGCAGGCCAATGTGTTACAGCAGAATCCATGGGTAATAAAATATGATTAACAGAAAAAGTATTGTCGCTCATCAATGATTCGAGTTTTTCAATCGTCATCATTTGTTTTTCTTGATAAGGACCGACAGATAATCGGCGCAGTGCGGTGACATGTGCGCCACATTGCAAGTGTTCGCCAACATCATCCACAATCGTGCGCACATAGGTGCCTTTGCTGCAATGTACTGAAAATGTCACGTGATTATTATCGAGTGATATGACGGTTAAATCATAAATGGTGATTGCGCGACTCGGTCGTTCAATTGTAATTCCTGCGCGTGCATATTCGTATAATGGTTTTCCGTTGTGTTTTAACGCGGAAAACATTGAGGGAATTTGTTGGATGTTGCCGCGGAAATGATGAAATGCGGTATCGATATCTTCGAAGGAAAAATTCGGCACAAAGCGTGTTGAAATAATAGCGCCTTCGGCATCCGATGTTGCAGTGCGTACACCCAATTGCATTGTCACCAAATACGTTTTATCTGAATCCAATAAATACTGACAAAATTTAGTGGCGTCACCAAAACAAATGGGGAGCATGCCGGTGGCGAGTGGATCGAGACTGCCGGTGTGACCTGCTTTTTTGGCACGAAAAAGACGTTTTACTTTTTGCAAAGCAGCATTGGAAGAAATTCCGATGGGTTTATCTAAGAGAAAAATGCCGTTCATGGAGAAACTTCGTTAATCAATCGCGTTACGTTTTCCGCATTTATCAGTGATGCGTCATACAAAAAATGCAGTTGTGGCGTGTGACGTAATTCTGTCATGCGCGATAAATTTAATCGGAAGAAACCGGATGCTTTTTGGAAGGCTTGTTGCGCAGATTTCACATTGTCATTGCCTGTGTCGAGCAACGAAAAAAACACGGTGGCGCGTTTTCCATCAGGTGATAGATCAACCCCAGTAATGGTAGCGGATTGTAAACGCGGATCATTGACTTCACGTTGCAATAATTGCGCGATGATGGATTGAATGAGTTCTTCCATGCGGTGGATTCGCTTAGATTTTTCGGACAATGTTTACACCTCTTCGTAGAGACGCCGATTTATCGCGTCTCAAATCTATAAAAATTTTCAATGTTAAAATCAAACGCACTTCAAATGAGACGCGATAAATCGGCGTCTCTACCGAGACACGATGAATCGGCGTCTCTACTGAGACGCGATGAATCGACGTCTCTACAACGTCCGTTCAACCTGGATACGTTCGTAACACTCAATCTGATCGCCATTTTTAATATCATTGTAATTTTTTACGCCGATACCACATTCCATGCCATTGCGCACTTCACCTGCATCGTCTTTAAAGCGACGCAGTGATTCTAATGCGCCTTCAAAAATCACCACATGATTACGCAAGACACGCACAGGGAGATTACGTTTTACAATACCTTCAGTCACCATACATCCTGCAATCGATCCAAATTTCGATGAGCGGAATACTTCGCGAACAACCGCAAGACCCATAATTTTTTCTTCGAATTTGGGTTTCAATAAACCAGTCATCGCCGATTTAATTTCATCCATTAAGTCGTAAATAATGCTGTAATAACGTAAATCAACTGATTCTTTTTCAACGAGTGCACGCGCACCGGCATCGGCACGCACATTAAATCCAAGTACGACTGCATTAGATGCCATCGCCAAATTAATATCGGATTCTGTGATACCACCGACTGCACCAGCAATCACATTCACTTTTACTTCTGCTGTCGATAATTTATGTAACGAATCCATAATGGCTTCGAGTGATCCTTGCACGTCTGCTTTTAATACGACATTTAAAATAGATTGTTTGTCTTCGCCAACGTTCGTAAATAAATTTTCTAAACGCATCGCATGTTGTTTTGCCAATCGCACATCACGATATTTACCATGACGGAAATTCGCAATTTCACGGGCTTTTCGTTCATCAGGCACAACAATGGCTTCATCACCTGCTGCAGGTGTTGCAGATAATCCCAGTACTTCAACGGGAATAGAAGGACCTGCGCTTTCTGTTTGCAATCCATTATCACCAATCATGGCACGTATGCGACCAAATTCACGGCCCGCCAATAAAACATCGCCTTTCTTCAATTGACCGCTCGTTACTAGAATAGTAGCAACGGGACCACGACCTTTATCTAAACGGGATTCTAATACAACACCATGTGCCATACCGGTATTCGGTGCTTTTAAATCCAATACTTCTGCTTGCAATAAAATACCTTCGAGCAATGCATCAACGCCATCACCTGTTTTTGCAGAGATGTAATGGAACATCACGTTACCGCCCCACTCTTCTGAAATAATTTCGTGACGAGATAATTCTGTTTTGATGCGATCTAAATCGATGTCATGTTTATCCATTTTATTAATCGCAACCACCACCGGCACTTTCGCAGCACGCGCATGTAAAATGGCTTCAACCGTTTGCGGTTTCACGCCATCATCGGCAGCAACAACCAACACAACAATGTCAGTGCATTGTGCGCCACGTGCACGCATCGCGGTAAATGCTTCGTGACCCGGTGTATCTAAAAAAGTAATCGTGCCACGCGCAGTGTCAACGTGATAAGCACCGATGTGTTGTGTAATACCACCCGCTTCACCCGCAGTGACTTTCGTGCGGCGAATATAGTCTAAAAGTGATGTTTTACCATGATCGACGTGACCCATGATGGTGACCACAGGGGGACGTGACACCGATTCGCGATCAGAAGTGACTTTATAATCTAGCAATCCTTCTTCGATCGCATTATCCATCACAGGCACAGCATGGTGACCCATTTCTTCAACCACTAAAATAGCGGTGTCTTGATCAATCACTTGATTAATCGTAACCAGTGCGCCCATTTTCATCATGGCTTTAATGACTTCAGCGGCTTTTACTTTTATTTTTTGCGCCAATTCAGCGACCGTAATCGATTCAGGAATGGTCACGTCATGTATTTCTTTCTCAACGGGTTTTTCAAAACCATGTTCAATAGTGGGTTTTACCACTTCTTTCGCTCTAAATTTTTTACGACGTCGATGACCGTAACTAAAATCATCTTCTTCATCATCACTGGTTGTGACAATCAGCGGATCAAAACGACGTGAACGCACCTCACCTGCACGCTGCTTTATGGCTTTTTTACGTGCAATTTCTTTTTCATCATCATCTTCTGAAAATGATTTTGTTTTTTTAGATTTTTTGGCGCCCACCACTTCTTTTTCTTTCACGGGTGGTTGCGTAGATTTTTTTTCAGGTAATTTTGGTGCAGGCTTTGTCGCGACTACTGCTACAACATCCGCTGTTTTTTCAGGCGTGACTGCAGACGTTTTTTGTTGCGCGCTAGCTGCCACTGGCGCTGGCGTTTGTGAAACAGCAGCAGGAATTTTCACCGTGCGTTTTGTGCGTACTTCAACGTTTACGCTTTTTTTACCTTGCATCACGACGCTATTTTGACGACTGCCGCGCGGTTGTAATGTCATTTTTGGACGCGATGCTGTAGTTGTTGCTACAGGTTGTTGTGTTTCAGTGGTACGACGATTTTTTAAATAGAGTAACAATTTTCTTTTTTCGTCATCAGAAATCGTTTGGTCATCGCTCGTCACGACAACACCCGCATCTCTAAGTTGCTCTTTTAGATGTTCGGGAGTTGCGCGTACCAACTGCGCTAATTGTTTGATTGTGACGTTTGCCATGTTGAACCTTTAATAGATTGTAATTTTTAAATAGCTTTTACTTAAATTCAATATTGTTCTTTGCAAGACGCGCGCCCTACCGGGACGCGCTTCTGTAAATCTTCGCATGAAGACGGTGAATCGACGTCTCTGCAAAATCTTCGCGCAGATGAGACGCGATGAATCGGCGTCTCTACGAATAGCGCGAGATTTAATCATCACTCAAACCAATGCGCTCTCGCATTCATAATTAATTTACCTGCAAGCGCTTCATCGAGGTGCAATAAATCATGCAGCTCATCGACGGATAATTCTGCTAAATCATCGCGCGTAACAACACCATGACTTGCTAATTGCATTGCCATTTCTTTTGTCACACCTTCAACTGCTATTAAATCATCAGCAGGTGACGCTGAACCAGAACCACCCAACAATTCTTGTGTCAATAACATGTCGCTGGCACGATGTTGCAATTCTTCTGCGATCGCATCATCAAAACCTTTAATCGATTTTAATTCATCAATGGGAACATAAGCGATTTCTTCAACAGAGGTAAAACCTTCTGCGACTAATACGTCTGCGACGGTTTCATCAATTTCTAATTTAGACACAAACAATTCTTTTAATTTACCGGATTCTGTAGCGAATTTTGCACTCGCATCTTGTTCGGTCATGATATTCAATGTCCAACCGGTTAATTCACTGGCCAAACGCACATTTTGACCGCCGCGACCAATCGCTTGTGATAATTGCTCTTCTAACACGACAATATCCATTGAATGTGAATCTTCATCCACCACAATCGAGGACACTTCCGCAGGCGCCATGGCATTAATCACGAGTTGCGCTGCATTGTCATCCCATAAAATAATATCAATACGTTCACCATTTAATTCATTCGAAACCGCTTGTACGCGCGCGCCACGCATACCGACGCAAGCACCGATGGGATCAATACGACCATCGTTTGTTTTCACCGCAATTTTTGAACGTGAACCCGGATCACGTGCCGCACCCATAATGGTAATCACTTCTTCACCAATTTCAGGCACTTCAATTTTAAATAATTCAATTAAAAACTCAGGCGTGATTCGACTTAACGATAATTGCGGCCCGCGTTTTTCTTTGCGCACTTCTTTTAAAAATACACGAATGCGATCACTCACGCGAAACGCTTCTCTGGGAATCATATCTTCGCGTAACAATAAACCTTCTGCGTTATCACCCATATCTAAAATAAGATGATCTCGCGTTACACGTTTAACGGTAGCAATCATCAATGTGCCGACTTTTGATTGATATTGCGAAATAATTTTATCACGCTCCGCTTCACGCACTTTTTGCACCAATACTTGTTTGGCTTGCTGCGAATCGATACGGCCGAATTCTGGATTTTCGATAGGCTCTTCAATAAAATCACCGATGGATAAATCAGGATCAATGGCTTGTGCTTGCGATAAAGCGATCGCTTGCTCTGGAAATTCGCGTAATGGCATTTCATCATCCGCAATCACTTCCCAGCGACGAAAGGTATCGTAATCACCTGTTTTACGGTCAATCGCAACGCGAATCAATGCGCTGTCTTTGTATCGTCTTGCAGCAGTTGCCGCTAATGCAGCTTCAATTGCCTCGAAAATAACGTCGCTCTCAACGCCGCGCTCATCTGCAATGGATTGGATAAACAACAACATTTCTTTATTCATGATGATCACCTTAATTATAACGGCTTACTGTTTTAAATTTGCTTTTTGAATCTCGCCCAACGTTAAACTCATTATTTCATTTTCAACCATTAAAAAAATCTTATCGCCAACCACTTTTTCAATACGTGCTACAAAGACGCGATAAATCGCGTCTCTACGAGAAATCGCGACACGCAATTTTATTTTTACATTACGACCAACATATTTTTCAAAATGTGGTAACGTCGATAACACTCGATCCAAACCCGGCGAAGAAACTTCAAGCTGATACCGACTTTTAATAGGATCTTCCACATTTAAAATCGCACCAATTTCTCTGCTTGCCCGCGAACAATCTTCTATTGTGACGCCTTCACCATTTTCACGATCAATATAAATACGCAACAACGCCTGGTTGTTATGTTGATGTAGGTCACATGCCCACAGTGCCAAACCCATCGTCTGGAGCGTTGGCTCAATTAAATCGTGAATGCGTCGCATCCGCTTACCTTAACCCGTAAAAAAGGGGCACAAGGCCCCTTCGCAATGAGACGCGATGAATCGACGTCTCTACATTGGTAGCGGGGGTAGGATTTGAACCTACGACCTTCGGGTTATGAGCCCGACGAGCTGCCAGACTGCTCCACCCCGCAATAAACAAGTCGACATGTTAAAGTGAAAAAACGATAAATACAAGTGTTATTTACATATTTTATAATCATTTCAGAGGGTTGTATAACCCCCTGAAATGACAAACAATGCCATATTTTCAATAATAGTCTATAATGTACATTGTCTCTTTCTGGTCGATGTTATAAGGAGGGGTTATGCGTGACATTAAACAACACAATTGCGACGTTTTTAAAGAAGCGTGGCGTAAGGTAAAAGGGGAAAAATGCTCCTTTTGGGGTGCGGCTGTTTTGCTGACTTTAATAAGTCTTGGGGGGTTTTCAATTCTAGGTTTGATTATCCTCTTCGGACAAGCTGTTTTTTCACCGCATTTCATACCGCTTCTCATAAAAAATCCATTGATGATTCTTAACACATCAATTACGCTTTCAGTGGGATTTCTGGGAACTATGTTGGTATACCACATAGGACAAAGTTTGTTTGAGATGTTTGTATTATTGCCAATGCGTATGGGTATGCGTTTAATTCCATTACGCCAAGTGGCGGAAAAACCTGTTCATGCATTGTATGTTTTTAAATTTTTCAAATGGGATTACATCTGGCGGTTTATTTTGCTTGAAGTGCTCTTACTAATCGCAATAGGTATTCCTGGGGCGTTGGGTATTTTAGCATTTTGCGCGCCTCATACGTATCACTTCTCACTCGCCTTAAAAGTTGTTTCCTATGCTGTTGGGGTTTTATTATATTTACTTGTGTTGTATCAGCTTGTTGGGTATGCCTTTGTGAACCTATTAATTATCGATCGCAAAGTACAACCTTTGGCAGCGATGAAACTGTCTTTGACTGCAATCAATAAAAGATGGTTTTGTGTCTTTGGCATATTGATTGTGTTAGGACTTGCGTTGTTCGTTGGTGCAGCATTGCTACTGGTGGGATTGATATGGGCAGCGCCATTCGTCCAAAATGCAATCGCCATTTTGTATCGTGATATGTTGGGTATTGAAGGTCATGATCCAGCGACGCTGAAAGAATTGCGAGGTTGATGAATATCGAGCACATCGAGTGTGAGTTTATTCAACCGAACATTCACACACCGATGTTGCACGGCAGGACTCAATGAACGCGCGCCTGCTTTATCCAGTCCTTTCACAGTTCCCACTAAGAAAAATCCAGGATTTGCAGGTGATTTTCCAGTATCAGGATGCTCACCTGTTAACAATTTATTGAGAATTTTTTCCAATCCATCATCACAATAACAATTAATATCCATAATCAAGACGGCACATCCTTTTTCCCAGGCATCGATTAACACTGCTTTTTTTTCTGCAAGTGATAACGTTGGCAACAATGTTATATAATCACATCGGTTTTGTTGTAATGCGGTTTCAGCTAAAGAACGTTTACCCGCATCATCTACATCACCCTCAATCAAAATCCCATTTAAACCAATACCGGCCGGTAATTTTTCGCACTGTTGCAATTTTTTAATGTGTATAAAAGCGTTTACCTGCGATCGAGTCACTTTCGCAAAATCAGATTCAGGGGCAACTTGAAACAATCTCATACCACTAAAATTTGACCGTCTATATTGTTTGTTTTTTTGTCGTAAACAATACGACAATACGAGTTGTTGCAATTCTCTCACTGTCATATTTTGTTTCGACAAATACATTTCAATATATCGTTGCGCATCGATTTTAAAATTTGCTTCTGAGACATTTAATTCAGCTGCATCAAAAATCGGTTTTAAAATTTCATGATAAATGTAACACGGCGGAAAATCGGCATATTGAATTTCAGGAATAGTGCGATCTTCAAATAATTTCTGAGCAACGCGACCGCCCCCATAATTCAGCGCATTACAAGCAAATACCACTTTATGCGTATCATCCAACTGATACAGTTTGCCTTTATATAATACCTGTTTCGATCCACCGGGTTTTAAAGGCGAAAACATCGTGTAATGCATATCGTCAATATTAGATTCATCGATAAATAATATTTTTATTTTATCAGATCGATCAGATGCCCATGCCTCAAACTGATCCATTTCTCGATGCACGGTGCAATGTCTTGCAGGATCATTGTGTAATGCCAACATTAAACGGCTTTTACCGACACCACTTTTTCCAGTGAGTTGTACCATGGCGCTGTTATTAGGGCTGTTAAACTCAAACGCGTCAAATAAATCATCTTTTCTCTGTTCGATAAACGCAGTGGCATCTTCGAGCTCTAACGAAAAATCAGTGGCAGGTAATTCCGTCTTAAAAACAGACGTGTTTGGATCTGCTGACGGAACAATATCTGCCTCAAGATTTCCCAACCAACGTAATGTGGATTGATACTCAGAAACATCGGTTGTTGTTAACGATTTATCTTCAATCCGCAACAATAATTTCCCTGAAAAAAACTGTTTTCTGCCATTGATCAATACATATGAGTTTTCAGGTAATAGCAATGTATGTAAGCTTGCCAACAATTCATCGCTAAACTGCCCTTTCAAAATAACTGTTTTTCCCTGTAATAACTGTAGAAAAAAATCGCTGATCTGAATCTCAAAATTATGAAATCCGTTATCTTTTCTTTCATAGTGAATACCGTAGATTAGATCTTGGTAAGAATAATCTTCACTATTGATCGCAAGAGTGCCGTTATCATCTGGAGATATGACATCTGCATTATTGGTGATACGGTGTAATGTTTCACACAGTTCTATTTCTGGTAGTGTGGCATCATGATTTTTTTGAACATCATCTGGTATCAAAACACCCGGTGCTAATAATAATTGCAATCTGACATGGTATTTTTCTGCTGTTTTACACAAACACCACCACTGCGCGTCCGATAACGCGGTTGTGATAAATAATTGAATGGGCGCGCCTTGTGATTTTTCCAAAATACCCGCTTCATTATAATAAACAGTGTGATCGATCTGCTTATCTATCAATAAAATATCGAAGGTATGTTTATTGATTAAATATACGTTGTTTGACAATGCAGAAGCAGTTGCATTGTGAGTTACGCTATCAACTATACATGCTCTAAAATCATATTGATTTTCACTACAACTAAAAAATAGATTGTCTGGAATTAAAATACGATGGTCGTAATAATCAAAATATCCTTTGGCTTTCGCGTGATTTAAAAATTGTTGCATCTTCACGCGATCGCATTCTGGGAAGTGACCAATCTCTATCATTGTATATGCGCTACTATTTTGCGATGATTGTAATGCGTGCAAAAACGCGGTGTGATTATCCCAATGCATCGTATTATTATTTAAAATAATGCTACCCAATAACGCTTTTTTCCAATCTGAAAAACCGTTTAAATCTATGGAGATTATCTGTGGCTCTTCTTCTCGTTTATCACTGTCGAATATTACTGATGACATATCAACAGATGCTTGCACGGGGAATGGATAATCATCTAACATTTTATGATGGATATAGATCACGCTGATGTGATCAGGTATTGAAATACTGCCTAACGCAATGTGTTGCGCTGCTGTGAATTGTTGAATATCAATGACAAGCACGCGAGCATCGGGCGATTGCACAAACAGTGCAAATGCGCTGATATCTGTCATCACAGGACGACCTTGTGAATCAATGACCACGCGTGATTTTTTATCGGTGAGTTGATGCAGTGCATCCGCGTAAAAAACACCGCCATTTTGATCACGAAAAAATGCATTCACCCACAAGTCTACGCTGGGATGACAGACAACGATTTTTGTATGACCAGTACGGGTTAAAAAATCTTGAAAATTTGTGATTGAGATTGAACGAGATTCTTCGGATGGCGCTGGGGTCGCTGCAGGCGCATATTCCTCCGTATAATTCGCACCACCGCCCAAGTCCACTGGAATCCACTGACCATTATAAAAAATTTCAATAACTACGTGGTTATTGTTGATGTTAATATTGCGTGCGAAACCAGGAGTGAATTTATTAATCGTTGCGGCAGCCGCGCAGGCGCGATGCCAACACACACCCGCGCGCTGAACAAAGACATCAAAAAACCATTTGGTATCATCTTCGTTATAATCTTCATGATTTAAATCGGGTATGGATTGATCGGGATCTGCAATTTCACGATACCTCGGATCATTTTTATATAATTCAACCCACTTTTTCGGAGGATAATCAACAGGAATGGCATCATAGGCTGCCGTGGTCAATAATGTATTGCGAATGCAAGCAACATAGGAAAAAACGACAGGTGCCATGCCATCTGGTAATCGCGCGTGCATAAATCCATTGTTATCACGTCCCAAAATAATCTCTGTTGAATCATCGGGACTATTTTCAATAAAAAAGATCGCTTCTTGCGGATGAATTGACTGCATGCGCGTACATTCAACCGTTAATGTTTGGGAAAATTGTACAATCGAAAAGTCTTGGTCTTGAATAAAAGTATCCAAAGCATTACGCGATAATAATTTTGCATGCAATAAACATTCAAGGTGCGTAAAAGGCGATTGATTGCGAATAATCTCTCGTTTCCCTGCCGCATTGGTTTGTATCCCATAGTTTTCTGCCCGCATCCGAATGCTCAATTTGTCAGGATTACCACTCAAAACAACGCCAGCCTCTGTCATATGAAACGTTTGATGCGTGGCGCCTGATTGACTATCAAGGATATTGCTCGGTTGAGGTGCGATATAAAGTGATCGCGATGCAGGTTTTCTTCTTGATACTGCCGACTCATACGAATCACAACAATACGGATCATCATCACAAATGATTTCAATATCTTGATACGCAGTTCGATGTGCACGATTCGCATTGACAGCACGAATTTCATCCTTAAATCTCATTTTCCATTCTGCAGGAACACCGATGAGCTCAAGATTTTGATGCAAATCAATTATTGGGGCATCGTTTTCAAAAAAAATATTAACCAATTCTTCCAATATCTCCATAGATTGCTCATCGTTTATAGATTCATCAATAGCAAATATGATCGCAATCATATTATTAGCATTATTATATGATCCTCTTAGATTCACATTGGGCGTTAAATTGGAAAAATGAACGACCAGTATGTTGGGAAAATACAAGCACATCGCAGCAAACGCTCGGTAATGAGTTTGTTTAAGTTCCGAAATCTGCGGCTGAAATATGCCATCAGATTGGGCACACAAATGCATGTTCAACTCCTTTGTCAGCGCCTCATCGAGCACCACCCAATGATCACGCGGAATTTTATAGTCCATTAATTCAACATAATCAGTGCGTGAATCAAATGACATCAGGTCACTAACATCATCAATACAAACGGGATACCCCTTAACACCATACAGTTCCACGCGAAATCCATTGTCGACCAGTAAACGTCTCAAACAAAATATAGCAAAATCAGAAGGTATAGCCGCGAGCGTTTCACGCGTGATTAAAATCGTTTTTTTCTGTGTGTTAGCGCTACCGGGTGAGATGCTGCTCGACCATGCTTCACCGTCAATGGCACGCGCAGGATCAAATATCGCTGTGGACGAAACACCTACCGCACGGACTCTGGGTGGTAAATATAACCATGGTGGGAAGTTAATCGATCGCATACAGATACACTCGTTTACCGTTCAATATGTGAACGAGTGTACGGTGTGCATATTAAGAAATTATTAAAACAAAGAATGACTCAAAAGGAACAATTGACTTGGGAAAATACCCAATAACAAAACAGCTATCCCATTGATTGTTATAGCAAAAATTAAATTTCCTGAACAATACGTGGACTGTGCATCCACTTTTGCATCTTCAAAATACATTACTTTTACGACACGAATATAATAATACGCGCCAATGATTGAAAAAATAATGGCGACGACAGCAAGCCATATCGAATGATGTTCAATTAATGCTTCTAAAATACCGACTTTCGCAACAAATCCAACCAGTGGCGGAATGCCTGCCAATGAAAACATGATGAGCAACATCATAAAAGCAAGCCAGGGTTGACGTTGATTTAATCCTGCAAAATCACTGATTTCATTCGCTTCAAAACCTGATTTTGATAAAAGTGCGATCATGCCGAATGCGCCTAAACTGGTTAACGCATATGTAATCATGTAAAAAAAGGCAGCGGCATCACCGCGTTTTGTGCCGCACGCTAACGCTAATAACATATAACCCATTTGTGCAATCGAAGAATACGCCAGCAATCGCTTAATATTACTTTGCACAATCGCTACCAAATTTCCGAGCGCGATGGATAATATGGCAATCACAATCAGCACATGATCCCATTGCATATGTAATCCAGGTGCAGCAAATACCAAAAATCGAATCGCTAATCCCAATGCAGCAATTTTTGGCGCTGCGGAAATAAATAACGTCACTGAATTCGGCGCACCGTCATACACATCCGGCACCCATAAATGGAACGGCGCAGCACCCAATTTAAAAGCAATACCCGCGATCACAAATACCAAACCCATGTATAAAATAAGTGATTGATGAACAGAGGTGGTTGTTATGGCTTTCGCAACATTTAAAAAATGTAGACTATGCGTCGCGCCAAAAAATAGCGAAATACCATACAACAACATGGCGGACGCTACCGAGCCAATAATAAAATATTTCATCGCGGCTTCAATGCAACGCTGCGTGCCCCGCATCAGTGCAACCATGGCATAGACCGGCAATGACATTAATTCTAACCCTAAAAATAACGGCACAAAATTCGCAGATTGCACCATTACCATCATGCCCAATGTGGCAAGCAACCCCAATACATAAAATTCGTTCGCAGGAATACCGTTATTTTTATTGTATAAATCCGAATACCAAAACGTGAAAGACATCGCAATTAAAATAAAAATATTTAATGTGACGCCCAACTTATCAAGCACAAACATACCAGAAAATGCATAATTAGTGACATCACCTGTTAATGCAAACACTCTCCACGATAAAATCGCTGCGCCAATTAATGTGAGCTGCGATAAATAAAATGAAGCGCGAGGCGCGCCACCTTTTGTAAATACGCCATTTAATAAAATTAAACAGGACATTAATAATAGAAATATTTCGGGGGATGATAAAATTAAGCCAGTGTATATAAACATGTGAAAAACCCTTTGATTATTTCAACTATTGCGTTTCGTTATCTCAAACAATATTCGTGGTTTTTGAAATTGCACGCACTTGGCGTAGAGACGCCGATTTATCGCGTCTCAAATACATAAAAATCCTCAATGCTAAAATCAATCGCACAAGAGATTGATATTCTTAACACACATCATGCTTGCTCGTATATTTGAGACGCGATAAATCGACGTCTCTACGATCACTTATTCGCCAACTGCAACAAATTCCCAATCGACGCATGAAACATATTCAACATCGGATTCGGATCTAATCCAATCCACAAAATGGGAATTCCCAATAATGCGAACACCAAAAAATTAATACCGGAAATATCTTTTAATACGGAAACTGTAGTGTGTGTTATTTTTCCGAAGAAAACGCGTTTATACATCCATAAAGTATAGGCAGCACCAATCACCAAAATCGATGCCGCACTAAAAGTAACCCAAAAACTTGCTTTAAATGTGGATAACAAAATCATAAATTCACCGACAAAACCCGAGGTTCCCGGCAAACCGACATTGGACATTGCAAAAAGCATAAAAAATGCGGCGAAAACCGGCATTGTTTTTGCGATACCCCCAAAATCAACAATATTACGCGAGTGTAATTGTTCGTATATCACACCAAACGCCAAGAACATCGCGCCCGATCCAAACGCATGTGAAATCATTTGCGTCATCGCACCTTCTAAACTCATATAGGCATCTTTTAAATTACCGGTGCGCTCCACAATAATTAATGCCATGTAACAACCCAGCGTTACAAATCCCATGTGTGAAATCGATGAATACGCAATTAATTTTTTCATATCGGTTTGCACAATGGCGATAAAACCAATATAAACGATAGAAATTAATGACAATACAATCATCAACCACGCTAATGTATGACTCGCATCTGGCGTGATAGGTAAACTGAATCGCAAAAATCCGTAGGCACCTATTTTTAACATTAACGCTGCCAATACAACAGAACCACCCGTTGGCGCTTCTGTATGTGCATCGGGCAACCAGGTATGCAATGGCCACATCGGTACTTTGATCGCAAACGCCAGTAAAAAGCCTAAGAAAATAAAAATTTGCACGGTGAGTGATAAATGCATATTGTAAAAATGCAAAATATCAAAACTCTTTGCATGCAATCCTAAATATAACAGTGCGACTAACAATAATGCGGAACCGAAAAATGTATAAATGAAAAACTTAATGGCGGCATAGGAACGATTATTACCACCCCAAATCCCAATACTTAAATACATCGGAATTAACATCGCTTCCCAAAAAAAATAAAATAAAATAGCATCGATCGATGCAAACACACCAATCACTGTACCTTGCATCACTAAAAATGCCGCTAAATATTCCGCCACATTTTTTCTCACCATCGTCCATGATGCGAGCACGACAATAAACGTCGTGAAACAGGTTAAGACAATTAATGGGAATGAAATGCCATCAACACCAATATCGTAATTTACATGTAAGGCAGGGATCCAACTGATTTGTTCGCGAAATTGCATGCCGGGTGTGCTGTCATTAAATTGCCAAACCATGAGGGCGCAGATTGCCAATGACACAAGTGAAATAAACAATGATAGCCAGCGAGCTTTATTTTCGTGTGTTTTACCGCGAAGCATCACAACGGGCAATGCGCCGATAATCGGCAACCAAATAAGTACGCTTAAAATGGGGAAATTTGTAAACATTGATTAACCTCTACCACACCAACCATATTAAAAAACCCAGCAATCCCACAATCATCACAAACACATACTGATATAAATATCCTGATTGCAATTTACGTAACAGGCTTGAAACACGCGATACATTACGACCCGATCCATCGACCATACCCGCATCAATAATTTTTAAATCACCTGTATGAAAAAAGAATTCGCTCATGGCACGACCGCCACGCACAAAAAACCAATTGTTAAAAATATCAAATCCATATTGCGCGATAAATAATCGTCGAATCCACGAAAAGCGTTTTGCGAAAAATGTTTGGCATTGCGGCGCAACGATCACCATAAACCACGCACAAAAAATACCGGACACAGAAAACCAAAATGGTAATGTAAAAATACAGTCTTTGATTTGATGCCATACGCCATGAAATTGCGTACCCATTTGTGCTAACACATTATATTGTGGCAACACGGTAACACTATTACCTAAAAATCCAGGCGTGTCATATAACATCGGTTTTACAATAAAAATACCGAGCAACAACGACGGAATCGCTAATAAAATTAAAGGAAACAACATCACCCAATGTTCTTTTAAATGTGAACGTGTATGCTCATCCATTTTTTCTTTAGTATGAAATGCCATAAAAAACGCGCGAAAAATATAATACGCTGTAACGAACGCGCCAATTAATAAAACGATATAACAGTAGTGCGCCCCAACAATGGTGCTCGCATGAACCGCATCAATCACCGCATCTTTTGAGAAAAAACCCGCTGTCGGTGGAATTGCGGCTAATGCCAATGCACCAATTAAAAATGTAATATAAGTGATCGGTAAGTATTTTTTTAGGTTACCCATTTTTCGCAAATCTTGTTCGTGATGCATCGCAATAATCACTGAACCTGCCGCCAAAAATAATAATGCTTTAAAACACGCGTGCGTCATCAAATGAAAAATACCGGCATTAAATGCAGAGGCACCGTTTGCTGCCATCATATAACCCAATTGCGACATCGTGGAATACGCAATCACCCGTTTAATATCAAATTCAACAAATGCCAATAAACCCAACAATAACGCACCGGTTGCACCCACAATCATCACAACGCTTAACGCAACAGGTGATAATTCAAAAATCGGTGACATGCGCGCCACCATAAATACACCGGCAGTCACCATGGTTGCCGCGTGAATTAATGCAGAAATCGGTGTTGGACCTTCCATTGATTCTGGCAACCACACATGCAACGGCATTTGCGCTGATTTTCCCATCGCACCGATAAATAATAAAATACAAATCACGGTGATAATTGACCAGGGATGATGCGGTAAAATAGAAATAGTGGTGAGCGATAATGTCGACATTTTTGCAAAGACGGTCGAATAATTTAAGCTGCCACAATAATCTAAAATCGCAGCGATACCCAATAAAAATCCAAAATCGCCCACACGATTCACTAAAAATGCTTTTAAGCTGCCTACTGCTGCTGATTCTTTTTCATACCAAAAACCAATTAATAAATAAGAAACAAGGCCAACGCCTTCCCATCCAAAAAATAATTGCATAAAATTATTCGCGGTAACGAGCATTAACATCGCAAACGTAAAACCAGACATGTAACAAAAAAAGCGTTGATTGCCAGAATCGCCTTTCATGTAGCCAATACTGTAAATATGCACAATCGTTGCGACAAACGTCACGACCACCATCATGATTGCGGTCAATTGATCAATTAAAAAACCCACATCAAAATGAAATGAACCGCTTTCTACCCATGTATAAAGCGCACCATCAAATGATTGGCCGCCAAAAATAACAGCGTTAAAGATAAACAATGCAGAAATAAAAGATCCGATCATCATGAAAATAGTAATCGCCTGCGTTGCACGAATACCAATTTTTTTGCCGAATAAACCAGCAATAAGACTGCCTGCAAGCGGCAGAAGTACGACCAACAAAGACAGTTCTTTAATCATAAAATAACCCATCTAAATTTCACCCCCTTTTTTTCAAAGGGGGTCGGTGCAGCCGGGGGGATTTTACCCCCTCAACGCACTAATATCCTTCACATCAATCGAACCGCTACGTCGATACAATAAAACCAAAATCGCCAAACCAATCGCCGCTTCAACCGCAGCAACCGTTAAAATAAAAAATACAAATATTTCACCAGAAGGATCATTAAAATATTGTGCAAAGGCGATGAAATTCGTGTTTACTGCGAGCAGCATTAATTCAATGCACATCATCAACATAATAATATTTCTACGATTAATAATAATGCCGACGAAGCCCAAAGCAAAAAGGATTGCGCCGATCATTAAATAATTTATAAGAGGAATCATATTACTCCGCTACTTTCATCTCGTTTTTCAACCGTTCGCTTTTTTGTTGGAGTTACAGGTAGCACTCTCGGGGACGCCGTGAATACATCCATGTCTCGTATTCCCCTCGAGCGCTACCTGTAACTCCAACAAAACGCTCACTACCTCAAACCTAGCTTCAAAGAACAAGATACTTCGAAGAGTTGTCCTACTTTAAATTAATTATCCGCAATCGATCTTTCTTATTCGCTTTCAATTGCTCAGAAATAATTTGTGACTTCGTATCCGGTTTTCTACCATTAAATGCCAATGCAATCGCACATATCATACCAACCAATAACAATACTGCGGCAATTTCAAACGGATATATAAAATGGGTAAATAATAATTTTCCCATCGCGGTGATATTGTTATAGTTGGCTGCATGAGGCGTTGGCACTGTATTCACGAGCAACCAATGTTTCGCAGAAAATACATAAAGCGCGGTACCCACTAAAACAACCAACGCAACAAATCCCAGTAAATAATAATAAATTGACTCTGATATAGATTTCACAACATCCGTGCGTAACATCATCACTACGAATAAAAATAATGTCATCACCGCACCGACATACACAAAAATTAAAACAAGCGCTAAAAATTCTGCTTGCGTGAGCATCCATAAAACGCTACTCGCAAAAAAAGCAACGACTAAAAACAACACGGCTTTTACCGGGTTTTTTGCGGTAATGACCATGGTCGCTGAAGCAATCAGTATGACGGTGAAAATGTAAAATATGACTTCGTGAATGGGAAACATTAAAATCACCTGTATTTTGAATCTGTCGCTAAATTCTGCGCAATTTGTTTTTCGTAAATATCACCGACTGCTAACAATTTTTCTTTCGTTAAAATATTTTGTCCGCGCTCTGAAATGGAGTAATGCATTTCTGGCGTCAAGACAATTGCGTCGACGGGACAGGCTTCTTCGCAAAACCCACAATTAATGCATTTGAATGCATCAATGTCATAACGCGTTGTGCGACGCGAACCATCTTTTTCGCGGGGGCCTGCATCAATTTTAATGGCTAATGCGGGGCAAACGGCTTCGCATAATTTGCAACCGATACAGCGTTCTTCACCGTTGGGATAACGACGTAGTGCCAACATGCCACGAAATCGCGGGGAAATCGGTGTTTCTTCTTCAGGATATTGAATGGTTGTTTTTTTCTTGAAAAAATATTTCAAGGTTAAATACAAACCTTTCAACAATTCCCATAATGTAAAGCTCTTAATGATTGCAATGATTTTTTTCATTACATATCTCCGCTAAAATCAATCAAACTACCGCTGGCACGTGCTAGTGACATAGTTTAGAAGCACTTGCGTTAGCAAGCGCGATGAGAATTCACTGTTCTCATTCGCACTTTCGCACTCGCTGACGCGAGGGCTTCTACACTTTATCACTGACACTTACGCTACAAACGCTGCAACCACAATCAACCACACCAACGTCACTGGAATTAATACTTTCCAACCCAAATGCATAATTTGGTCGTAGCGATATCGCGGAAAAGTCGCGCGCATCCAAAAATATAAAAATATAAAAAAGGTTGTTTTCGCCAATAACCAAAAAATACCCGGTATCCATGCTGTTAAATGACCCAACACAGGAATGCCTTGAAACGGTGATAACCAACCACCAAAGAAAATAATACTCGCCAATGTGGAAACCAAAATCATGTTGGCATATTCTGCCAAAAAGAAAATCGCAAATGCCATACCAGAATATTCCACATGAAATCCCGCGACAATTTCTGCTTCACCTTCGGCAACGTCAAATGGCGCACGATTGGTTTCTGCCACACTGGCAATCCAATACACCACAAACAAAGGCAATAATGGCAACCAATACCAATGCCAAAAACCACCGCTTTGTTTTAATACTAAATCAGTAATATTCATCGTGCCTGATGCTAAAATCACACCGACCAATGAAAAACCGAGAGCGATTTCATAGGACACCACTTGCGCTGCTGATCGTAATGCGCCAAATAAAGCGTATTTTGAATTCGACGCCCAACCTGCTACTAAAATTCCGTAAACACCGAGTGATGTCATCGCAAATAAATACAATATTCCGCCATTAATATTAGCGAGCACCCATCCTTTCATAAATGGGACGACTGCCCATGCCGCCAACGCAGGTGTGATCGCTAACATGGGCGCGATAATAAATAAATAATTATTCGCGCGACTCGGCATAATCACTTCTTTAAATAACAATTTCAAACTATCGGCAATGGGTTGCAGTAATCCAAGCGGACCTACGCGATTAGGACCAATTCGTCCTTGCATGTAACTAATCACTTTGCGTTCCGCCATCGTCACGTACGCAACGGCAATCATCAACGGCAAAACGATGCAGACAATTTTGATGAGGATCCAAATTAATGTTTCTAATTGATCTAACATATTCGCTCTCTTTCGTAGAGACGCGATTCATCGCGTCTCAAATCCACGACACACATCGCGGTTATTCATATATCTGAGACGCGATGAATCGCGTCTCTACACAATTTCCTGCAACGCCTTCGCTCTTCTCACCAACGCATTATCACGATACATGTGCCATACAGGTACCGTTAAATTTTCAAATGCAGGCAAAACAATATCGACAGTTTTTTTACATGCATCGCAACAGGTCACCTGATTTAACTGCGCTTTCACCTCATCGCGAATTGCAGAAGCGCTTGTATACGAAAACCCCGGTAATTGCAGTGTATTGGCTAATGCGCGAATCACTTTCCATGCAGGTTTAGATTCTTGATGTGCAGGGCCTATAGATTTAAATGATTGCCATTGCCCATTCACATTCACAAATGTGCCATCATTTTCAGAGTATGGTGTGATCGGTAAAATAAAATCAGCGTAGTCACGCATTTTTTCTGTGGCAAACGTATTAAAACACACAACCAATTTTGCATTTGATAATGTTTCTAATGCTTGTTGCGCAAACGCAGAATCATTTTCCAATTCCGTATTTAAAATAAAATAAGCAGAAACAGGATCGGTGGTTAATAATTCTTTGGCAGTTTTACCGATCGTTTTTACAGCAGCGCCTGCAGTGCCACGATGCGGAATACAACCAGCAATCCAAGCGCCAGCGGTATTGGCACCATCGGTTAATGAGCCTGGCACTGCACCAGACAAATGTCCAATATGATGCACTAAATCACGCAACACAGATTCGTTTGGATGATGTAATGCATAAGCACCGAAGAAAATAGCCGCTTTTTTTGAAGCGCATAATTTTTTCGCTATTTTTACGGCATTTTCTGATGGAACCACATTTTCCAACCCTTTAATTTTTATTGCATCAGCACTGTCAGCGCTTTTGTGCAATTCAATTGCCTTTGCAATTTCCGCCAATGATTTCACAACATCTTCATTAATCATTTTTTCGGATAGCGGAAATACAAAAGGATATGCTTCAGGACTCACTGACATTATTTGCAAACCCTCTTGCGTCGCTTTAAAAAGACGCGTTGCAATAATGGGTTGTTCAAAACGAATATTGGAACCGATTAATAAAATTGTGTCGCAATTTTCAATGTCTGCAATGGATGTATTTAACTGTGGAAATAACGGGCGACGTGATTGATCTTGAAAATCAGATTCACGAATACGATGATCTACGTGTGGTGAACCCAACTCACGAATTAATTTTTGAAATAAATAATATTCTTCAACAGTCGCAGAATAATCGGCGATACCAGCAATTTGTGTTGGCGCTTCTGATAAAATATGTTTTGTTAAATGTGCGATAGCATCGAGTGCATATTGCCATTCAACCTCAACCCATTGTCCATTTTTTTTCATTTGTGGTTTGTAAATACGATCTTGATGATACAAACCTTCTACCGCAAAACGATCACGATCACTCATCCACACTTCATTGATCGATTGATTTTCTTTGGGTACAGAACGAAATATCGTGCGCTCAGCAGAATACTCATGCCCGCGAGAATGTAAAAATACATTGGTGCCCACACAATCGTGCGGAGAAATGGATGCGTGTTCTTTGACTTCCCAGCCGCGCATTTCATAACGCGCGGGTTTATTCGTTAATGCGCCCACAGGGCAAATATCAATAATATTGCCGGACACTTCTGATTTTACAAAATGTTGTACGTAAGTGCCGATTTCTTCTTTTTCACCGCGATTCACAACACCTAATTCGCGTAAGCCTGCGACTTCTTCACCAAAACGCACACAACGCGTGCATTGAATGCAGCGTGTCATTTCCGTTTCAATTAACGGTCCGATATCTTGGCTGTAAACCGCACGTTTGGGTTGATTGTATTCTGATTTGGATTGTCCATAGCCCATCGATAAATCTTGTAATTCACACTCGCCCCCTTGATCACAGATCGGGCAATCGAGCGGGTGATTAATCAATAAAAATTCCATGACATCGCGCTGGGCTTTTAGTGCCATGTCGGATTTTGTTTTGACCTTCATGTCGCGCGTGATCGGCGTTGCACACGCGGGTAATGGTTTACCCATTTTTTCTACTTCGATTAAACACATGCGACAATTTGCGGCGATCGATAATTTTTTGTGATAGCAAAAACGTGGGATATAAACACCGGCATCATCAGCGGCTTCGATAATGGTGGTGCCTTCGGGCACGGATAATGGTTTACCGTCGAGTTCAAAGTCGATCATGTATTTGCTCTTTTTTTCATATGTTCACGTCACTCTCAACTTTTTGCGCCAAACGCTTTTTTATTGGTGCAAACTGTCAGCAAGCACTCGCTAGTGATATAGTTTAGAAGCACTTGCGTAAGCAAGCGCGATGAGAGTATTGCTGCTGTTCGCTCTAACTTTCGCACTTGCTCACGCAAGCGCTTCTAAACTACATCACTAGTACAGCGTAAATCCCCTCACAAACTACATTCAAAACACCAAACATTTTTTATGTTCGATGTGATACACAAACTCATCATAAAAATGCTTCAAAAATCCACCTACCGGCCACGCCGCTGCTTCACCGAATGCGCAAATCGTACGCCCTTCGATATTTTTTGCAACCCGTCTTAATTCTTCCAAATCTTTCATCGTGCCTTCACCATTTTCGATTTTGGCAACCAAACGATAAATCCAACCAGTACCTTCACGACACGGCGTACATTGTCCGCAGGATTCATGCATATAAAATTTGGAAATGCGTTTTAATGCTTTAACCATACATGTTTTTTCATTCATGACAATCACTGCACCTGAACCCAATGCAGAACCTGCTTTTGCTAAACTGTCATAATCCATATTGGTTTGCATCATGATTTCTGCGGGTAACACCGGCATCGAGCTACCACCTGGAATTACCGCTTTTAATGGAATGCCATCGAGCATACCGCCCGCTAAATTTAATAATTCAGAGAATGGAAGACCCATCGGCACTTCAAAATTACCGGGTTTATTAACATGACCGCTGACGCTAAATATTTTTGTGCCGCCACTTTTTTCAGGGCCCATATCCGCAAACCATTTGGCGCCTTTTTCTAAAATCACGGGAATGGATGCATACGATTCCGTGTTATTAATATTCGTTGGGCGACCATACAAACCAAAATTAGCGGGAAATGGTGGCTTAAAACGCGGCATGCCACGCTTGCCTTCGAGTGAATTCATGAGCGCTGTTTCTTCGCCGCAAATATACGCGCCAGCACTGTAATGATTATAAATATCAAAATTAACGCCAGAATCTAATACATTTTCACCGGCTAATCCCGCATCATACATTTCTTTTAATGCTGATTCACACCGTAAAAATGGCTCATAAAATTCACCGCGTAAAAAATTATACGCGACCGTTGCACCCATGACATAACATGCAATCGCCAACCCTTCGAGCAATTGATGCGGATTAAATCGTAAAATATCGCGGTCTTTAAATGTGCCAGGTTCGCTTTCGTCAGAATTACATAACACATATTTTTGACCGGGAATATTCGGTGAAACGAAACTCCATTTTAATCCGGTGGGAAATCCAGCGCCGCCACGACCACGCAAAACAGATGCTTTGATGGTTTCAATAATTTCTGACGACGGTGTTTTTTCTTTTAATATTTTTCGCAGCATGGAATAACCGCCGACGGATTCGTAGGCTTTGAGTGTCCACGGCTCAGGAAGGTGTAATGTTCTGTAGCAAACTTGATTTAATTGCATAATTTCTCTAATAATTCATCGATCTTTTTAAACGTTAAATTTTCAATATAGTCTTTATCATCCACCTGACACATCGGTGCGCCACCACATGCTGCCATGCATTCCACTTCGATTAATGTAAATTTTCCATCGCCGGTTGTTTCACCAGGTTTGATATTTAAACGTTTTTCACAGTGTTTTAAGATCTCATCACTGCCGCGCAACATGCAGGAAATATTGGTGCAGATCGCAATTTTGTGTTTGCCGATCGGTTTGAGATTATACATGTCATAAAATGTGGCGACCTCATACGCTTCGATGTGGGGAATTTTTAAATAATCGGCGACAGCGTTCATGGATGCATCGGTTAAGTGTCCGCCATTTTGTTCTTGTACAGCTAATAAACTCGCAACCACTGCGGAGCGACGTTGATCTTTGGGATATTTTGTTAACCAATGATCGATATGTTGCTTGGTTTTTTCTGAAAGTTCAAACATCGTTTAATAACTCGCTTCGTTTATATTCGCTGCAAAACGCCCTTGTTCCGCTACGCTGCACGCGGGCTTCTGTAACATTGTGCAAACTATCGATCAATTTCTCCGAACACAATATCAATACTTGAAATCACCGCCACCAAATCCGCAATCATATGCCCACGACACAATTCATCCAGCGCTGCCAAATGTGAAAAACCCGCTGCACGCACTTTTAATCGATACGGTTTATTCGCACCATCCGACACTAAGTAAATGCCAAATTCACCTTTGGGATGTTCAATCGCCACATACGCTTCACCCTCCGGCACATGATACCCTTCTGTAAAATATTTAAAATGATGAATCATGCCTTCCATACTTTCTTTCATAACTTCGCGTGACGGTGGCGATGTTTTGTAATCATCGGTTTTAATGGGACCAGGATTTTTGCGCAACCAATTGACGCATTGCTGAATAATTTTATTTGACTGACGCATTTCTTCCACGCGCACTAAATACCGATCGTAACAATCGCCATTTTTTCCAACGGGAATATCAAATTCTAAATGTTCATAAGCGGCGTAAGGTTGTTTGCGACGTAAATCCCATTCAACACCGGAGCCGCGCAACATAGGACCTGAAAATCCCAATTGCAATGCGCGTTCAGGTGATACGACTGCGATGCCGACAGTGCGTTGTTTGAAAATGCGATTATCGGTTAACAGCATTTCATATTCATCAACTAACTTAGGGAAACGTTTTGTAAAATCTTCAATGAAATCGAGTAACGAACCTTCACGATTCGCATTCATTTTTTTAACATCTTTTTCATTATGCCAACGCGATTTTTTATATTGCGGCATGGTGTCTGGTAAATCTTTTGCAACACCGCCGGGACGATAATAGGTTGCGTGCATACGCGTGCCAGAAACCGCTTCGTAGCAATCCATTAAATCTTCGCGTTCACGGAAGCAATATAAAAAGACGGTCATCGCGCCGCAATCCAATGCATGGGCGCCGAGCCACAATAAATGATTTAAAATACGCGTGATTTCATCGAACATCGTGCGAATATAATGCGCGCGAATGGGTGCTTTGATGCCTAATAATTTTTCGATGGCTAATACATAAGCGTGTTCGTTACACATCATCGACACGTAATCCAAACGATCCATGTAACCGATCGTTTGATTGAAGGGTTTTGATTCGGCTAATTTTTCGGTCGCGCGATGTAATAATCCGATGTGTGGATCAATTTTTTGAATCACTTCGCCGTCGGTTTCTAAAATTAAACGTAATACGCCGTGCGCGGCGGGATGTTGGGGGCCGAAGTTGAAGGTGTAGTTTTTAAGTTCTGACATAATTATTTATTCTCTGTAATGCGCCCTTGCTACTCTGCGTCAGAAGCGCCCTTGCTTGATTCGCGTTATAAGGCACGGCAATTACAATCACTGCGACGCGAATCTACGCGCGGGCTTCTGTTACACATACCGGTTATCACTTCGTATTACTTTTGGCACCAACGTGCGCGGCTCAATACTCACAGGCTCATAAACGCATCGTTGCAATTTTGCATCGTAACGCATTTCTACTTCGCCAATTAAGGGGAAATCTTTGCGGAAAGGATGACCTTTGAAACCATAATCCGTTAAAATGCGGCGCAAATCCGGATGACCGTCATACACAATACCAAATAAATCATAAGATTCACGTTCAAACCAATCGGCGGATTTCCAAATATCAATCACAGATGGCACGATAGGCTCTTCTTCTAAGTAAACTTTAATTCGCACGCGTTGATTTTTTGAAACGGACAACAAATGATAAACAGATGCAAAACGCGGTTTTTCCCAGGCAATTTTGCGTTCGCCTTGCACATCAACACCGCGACTAAAACCCGTGTGTGTAGATTCTTCAGTGCGCCAATGTGTTAAACCATAATCCGCATAATCAACGCCACACACATCCATTAATTGTTCGAAATGAAAATGATCGCGTAATGTTTTGCAAACAAATAATAAATTTTCAGGTAATAATTCGATGGTGACGCAATCAGATTCGACGACAGAAACAATTGTATCGTTAAAATGATTTTTAATTTGCTCAAGTAATGGAGTCATGTGTTGCCTTATTTGCGCCGTATCACTTTTTTCTTATTAATTTTATTTTGTAATTGAATAATGCCATACAACAACGCTTCTGCTGTCGGCGGACATCCAGGCACATATACATCTACAGGAACAATGCGATCACAGCCGCGCACAACAGAATAAGAGTAATGGTAATACCCACCACCATTGGCGCATGAACCCATTGAAATAACCCAGCGCGGTTCTGCCATTTGATCGTAAACTTTTCGCAATGCCGGCGCCATTTTATTGCATAATGTGCCTGCCACAATCATCACATCGGATTGACGTGGGCTGGGACGAAAAATTAAACCGAAGCGATCGATGTCGTAACGCGATGCGGCGCATTGCATCATTTCAACGGCGCAGCAGGCTAAACCAAATGTCATTGGCCATAAGGAACCGGAGCGCGCCCAGTTCATGAGGTCGTCGTATTTGGTGAGGACGAAGCCGTCTTGTTTTAACATGCTTTGTAATGTCATAAATATATCCAATTACATTTATTCACGAACCAGTGATATAGTTTAGAAGCGCTCACGTGAGTGAGTGCGAAAGTTCGAGTGGCAATAATAAATTCCCATCGCGCTTGCTAACGCAAGTGCTTCTAAACTATTTCACCAGTACGTACTTACTCCCACTCCAGTGCACCCTTCTTCCACTCGTAAACAAATCCAACAATTAAAATCGCCAAAAAAATCATCATCGACCAAAACGCCAACCAACCCACCTGACGAATAATCATTGCCCACGGAAATAAAAACGCTGTTTCTAAATCAAAAATAATAAATAAAATCGCGACCAAATAAAAACGCACATCAAAAGGCATGCGCGCATCTTCTAGCGCATCAAAACCACATTCATAAGGGGAACATTTTGCAGGATCAGGATGACGTGGACCTAAAAACCAACCCAAGCCAACGGGCAATAATCCGATGATCAGACCAACGCCGATAAAAACAAGAATAGGAAAATAATTTGTTAGCATGTGTCGCCCGTAAAAAAAATAATACCAGGGAACGGACTCGAACCGTCACGGCTTGCGCCACAGCCACCTCAAGGCTGCGTGTCTACCAATTCCACCACCCCGGCAATACCGATCTTTATTTCTTTGCAGCTGGAATAAATGAGGTCCCAGCATCGCTTTTGTTTGTTACAGGTGCTACAGGTGTCGCCGGTGCTGTTGGCATTGCCGGCATAACTGGCATAGTTAAAATTTGCGCCTTATGTTCACTATGCGATGCAATATAAGTGAGTGAAATGCTGGTAAGAAAAAAAATCGTCACGCAAACGACAGTCACTTTCATTAAAAACGGTAAAGCACCTGCGCTACCAAACATGGTATTTGATGAACCACTACCAAATGACGCACCCACATCAGCACCACGTCCATGTTGCATTAATACCAAAGCGATAATCGCGATCGCTACCAATACATGTATGATTAAAATTAAAGATTGCATGATTTTCCTATTTCTATAAAACTTTTCGCATCCAACGATGCACCACCCACCAAAGCACCATCAATATCTGGCATTGCAAATAATGCTTTTGCATTATCTGGTTTTACGCTACCGCCGTATAAAATACGTGTTTTCTCGGCAATTCCTACCGTTTTCAATTGCGTACGAATTACCGCATGTACTTCTTGCGCTAATTCTGGCGTAGCTGATTTTCCGGTGCCAATCGCCCAAACAGGTTCGTAAGCAATCACGATATCTGTAAAATTGGTGCAATTATCTTTCAATACAGACACAACTTCAAGTTGTTCTTGCACAACTGATACAGTTAATTTTTTTTCATGCTGAAGCAATGTTTCACCCACGCATAAAATAGGCATTAATCCTGCTTCAAAAGCGGCAATACATTTTTGGGTAATTTGCTGATTCGTTTCACCTAAACCATGACGACGTTCGGAATGTCCGATAATGACATAATGACAACCCAAATCTTTCAGCATACTTGCGGAGATTTCACCTGTATAAGCGCCATCAGGGAATGAAGAACAATTTTGCGCGCCATAATGAACAGCTGAATTTAACAGATTATTTTCGCATAAATGTATATGCACAAAGGGAGGGAAAACAGCGAGCTCGATATTGTTGAGTGATTTTGCATTTTCCGCAATCGAAACCAATAAATCATGCGCACTTTTTTGTGTGCCATGCATTTTCCAATTGCCTGCGATGAGCGGTCGACGCATAAGTTCCTCATAAAAAATAATCGTTCACATATTAGGTGACATAATCGTCCGACGCAACCCAGTTGAACGCGCGTAGGACTGTTCTCGTCGCATAACTTCGGAAAATAATGCAGACGATCGTCGTCCCCACGGAGGTTGTCGTTGTGCCGGCAACGGCGGCATAGCCGAAATTATCGGCTGTAAATACCGAAACATTTTTGAAAAAAACTCGGGGCCGAAAAAACGTATTAACTCGCTTTTAACGCTGCTATTTTCTGTGCTCAATTGCACAAACTCATACAATTTGATGAACTTATGAATATTAGCTTCTCGTGGCGATAAAACTTCACTAGAAGCTATCACTTCAATGTCATGAAACATTAAAAATATTTCGCGATTACTTTCAAAGCAGGGGCAATCCTTCGCAATATTCGTCTTGGATAGCAAGACAGCAAATGATTCTTTTATAATTTGATAAACCCATTGCGGATTCAAATCCTCTTGGATCAAGAATTGCAATAGAATAGGGGCTAACTGCTTACGAAATAATTTCAAAGCCACAAACAGTGTGTCATAAAAGTTATCCGCTAAGCGACGTAAATCAACAGCATTTATTTTAATATGAGATAAAAAAGGGGTCATTGCGTCTAATAAAAAAAAACGCCACCGTTCTTCAGATTTTTCTAGAAAAACATACAAACTCTCAAAGTCAGGCAATGCTTTAATAACACCCGCATGCCCCACTATCTTAAAAAATTCAGCATATCGATGAGCGGTCAACAACTGCGTAATTTGTAAATAATCGCATTTCGTCCAATCTACATTTTCAATCGATTGATTAATCGTTTGTAAAAACAAAATTCCATCATGTGCTTCAACGGCTGACAATACTTCTGGTAAAAAACTGCGGAATTGGTCTCGAACAATATTTTTCTCAGATTGATTCATTCTATTAAAAAAATCAGGCCAAACGTCTGCTGGTAAATTTTGCACACAAGATACAATTTGATTGTATCGCATATCATCTCCATCCTGGAAAATACATTAGGCTTTAGAGTAGGTGGGAATTGGGGTTGAAGCAAGCGCTCAGTAATAAGGATTCACCGACACTGTCGCTCGGTTTCTGAATATATAGCGCAAGGTTTAATTAAGCCGTCAGTTTAATATGCGAGCCCGCAATCACGCTATTAACAAAACAGTGTTGTATCAGTTGTCCCCACAACGCTGATAGCTGTTGTGATAACTGCTTTGTATCAGTCGCACTAGATTGACTAGGATCTGCATTTTGCATTTTCGAAACGTCAATAACAGCATAATCATGTTTATCAAACAACACTGCCTGCGAACCTGCTGCATTAAATGCTGCTGCTTGAATTGCTTCGGGTGCCGTTGATTTCTCGGTGCGTGATGCCAAAGGAACCATTTGCCATTGCAACTGATTTTGTTTTGCAACTGTTTCAGGATTTGCACCACCTGCTATTTTTTTCTGCATTTGATAGGCCAATAATCCTGCTTGTGCTTGCGCTTCTTTTTCAATTAATTTTTCTTTGATTTGTGCGCTGACCGTTGTCAATGGAATTGGTTGGCTTGGTATTTTTTTCTCGATACGCAATACTATTTGCGAACCATCACTGAGATCAATCGGATTGCTGTTATTATTAGATTTAAAAACAGAATCGCTAAATATAGCTTCTAACACTTTGGGATTTGCAAAAATCCCCGTTTTTTCGCCAGTTTTTGTCAGCATTGGGCTGGTTTGAATGGGTAAATTTAATGTCTTTGCTGCGACATCCAAAGAATCAGGATTGGTATACGTTAAATCAGCTAAAGCACTACTTTCTTTCGTCAATAATGCACTCACCCGTTGATGCTGTATTAATGCAATTAATTTTTTTTCTGCTGATGCAAATGATTGTGATTTTGAAAAATTCTGCGCATGCGATTCATAATACGCTTTCGCATCTTCCGTCGTCACCGTTATTTTTTTTGCGAGATCGGTGGGCGATAAAAGAATATAAGAAACACTGACTTTTGCAGGTGTTTCATAGATTGATTGATTCAATGTGTAATTATTTTTAATATCAGCATCACTCACATTCACTGTTGATTCGAATTTTTTCGCAGGAATAATGACATAACCAAATGCGCGTTTCTGATGCATAAGTGCATACACTTGCTTCACTTCATTAGGCAACGCAAATGCAGCGGTGCTAATACCGCTTGTCACTTGATTCACAATCCACTGCGATTGCACTTGGTTGAAAAATTGCATTGGCGTTAAATTCGCCTGATACAACGTTTGCATTAATTTAGCTTCGGAAAATTTTCCGTTATCTTGAAATTCAGGCGCCTGTTCAATCATCATCTTGACTTGCGGCAGGCCAACAACAAAACCTTCTTTCTCAAAAGAGGTAAATAAAGCCGTTTGTGTCACGAGAGATTGCAATGCGTAATTTTTGAGTTCTTGTGTCATTGCGTCAGTCAGTGGATGACCTTGCATCTGTGACATAGTTTGTTTTTGTAATTGTGAAAATGCGTTGCTGACTTGATCGTGAGTGATCGCAACACCGTTGACCGTTGCAGCATCGTTTTGATCACTCGCACTTTGACCGAAATAATATTCAACACCGAAAAGAATAAATGCGCCTGCTACCAGTGCGATAATAACACCGGCAATCCACCCTGATATACGATCCCTAATTTTTTGCAGCATGTTTTATTCCAGAAAGTAGAGACGTCGATTTATCGCGTCTCAAAAAAATGGCGGAGCGGACGGGACTCGAACCCGCGACCCCCAGCGTGACAGGCCGGTATTCTAACCAGCTGAACTACCGCTCCACACATGGATCAAAAAAAACGTGGTGGGTGCTGAGGGATTCGAACCCCCGACATTCGCCTTGTAAGGGCGACGCTCTACCAACTGAGCTAAGCACCCAAGTCTTCTTTGACGCCGATATGGTACCTTGAATTTAGAAAGTTGCAACAAGAAAGTTTAGAAAATTATTTCTCACCATTCACCGCATCTTTCAAACGCTTTCCCGCTTTGAATTTTGCAATAACCGATGCTGGAATTTTCATTTCAACACCTGTACGAGGATTACGACCCATGCGTGCAGCACGTTTACTTGTTTCAAACGAACCGAAATTTACCAACGCCACTTTACCACCCTTTGCTAAAGTATCTGTAATCGCTTCAATAAAAGTTGTTAATGCTGTTTCTGCAGCCGCTTTTGAAATATCTGCTTGCGTCGCCATTAAATCCACTAAATCTTGTCTGTTCATAGTTGAGTTCCCTGCGGTTTGAAAAAAAGAAAAATTTCTCGACGCGAATTTTATACCAATTGCAGAAGAGCGCTGTCAAGGAAATTCCAAGAAATATCCAATACTTAACTTATATCTTGACAACGCACTGAAAAAATTAATGATTAAAATTATACTTTCATTACCGCAGCAACCGCTTTACCAATTTCCGCTGGAGAACGAACGGTGTAAACACCTGCCGCTTCAAGCGCTTTAAATTTCTCAGCAGCAGTTCCTTTTCCACCCGCAATAATTGCACCGGCGTGACCCATGCGCTTACCTTCTGGTGCTGTTACACCGGCGATATAAGAAACCACGGGTTTTTTCACATGATGTTTAATATATTCAGCGGCTTCTTCTTCACCTGATCCGCCAATTTCACCAACCATCGCGATCACTTCGGTTTGCGGATCTTTTTCAAACATCGCAAGCACGTCGATAAAGTTTGTGCCTGGAATCGGATCACCGCCAATACCTACGCAAGTGCTTTGACCAAAACCCAATTCAGTTGTTTGATTCACCGCCTCATACGTTAATGTACCTGAACGCGACACAATACCGACTTTTCCAGGTTGATGAATATGTCCTGGCATAATACCGATTTTGCATTCGCCCGGTGTAATAACGCCGGGACAATTCGGTCCAATCAAACGCACATTTTTGCCTTTCATATAGGCTTTAACTGCCATCATATCTAAAACAGGAACACCTTCTGTAATACAAATCACTAATTTAATACCAGCATCGATAGCTTCGATAATGGAATCTTTACAAAAAGGCGCGGGCACGAAAATCATTGTCGCATCTGCATGTGTTGCATCAAACGCATCACGTACGCTATTAAAAACAGGCAAACCCAAATGTGTTTCGCCGCCTTTACCTGGTGTGACACCACCGACCATTTTAGTGCCGTAATTGATACATTGTTCGGAATGAAATGTGCCGTGTTTACCGGTAAAACCTTGGCAGATAACTTTGGTGTTTTTGTTGATTAAAATACTCATAGTTTTTCTCTTTGTTTAGATTCTATTTGACGAGCTCTACAATCTTTCTCGCCGCTTCCGCAAATCCAACTGCTGGTGTGATATTCAACCCACTTTCTGCTAATTTTTTCGCACCTAATTCTGAGTTATTGCCTTCCAAACGCGCAACAACCGGCACTTTCACACCAACGTCAGCAACCGCTGCAATAATACCTTCCGCAATCATGTCGCAACGTACAATGCCACCAAAAATATTCACTAAAATACCTTTGACGTTTTTATCCGACGTAATAATTTTAAATGCTTCCGTCACACGTTCACGTGTTGCACCACCACCGACATCTAAAAAGTTTGCCGGTTGTCCGCCTTGCAACTTAATCATATCCATCGTTGCCATTGCTAAACCTGCGCCATTCACCATGCAACCAATATCACCTTCCAAAGCAACATAATTTAATTCCCATTGTTGCGCGCGTGTTTCGCGTTCTTCTTCTTGCGTCGTATCACGCATTTCACGCAATTGCGGATGACGATACATCGCGTTATCATCCAAATTAATTTTTGCATCTAAGCAAATTAATTCATTGGTTTTTGTAACAACGAGCGGATTAATTTCTAACATGCTCATGTCATTCGCCATAAACGCATCATACAAACCCATCATTAATTGCGTGAATGCGCGCATTTGTTCCATTTGCAAACCAAGTCCGAAAAATAATTCGCGACATTGATAAGGTTGCAAACCGACAATAGGGTCAACTACCGCTTTAAGAATTTTTTCTGGGGTTTTATGAGCGACTTCTTCAATTTCAACACCACCTTCTGTCGATGCCATAAACACAACACTTTGTGTGGCACGATCAATCACAGCGCCTAAATATAATTCGCGCGCAATATCAGAGGGTTTTTCAATCCAGATTTGATTGACCGGTTGGCCTTTTTCATCGGTTTGAAATGTGACTAATCGCGTACCCAATAATGATTGCGCAACCGTTGCCGCTTCTTCAGGCGAATTCACTAATTTCACGCCACCCGCTTTACCGCGACCACCCGCATGCACTTGCGCTTTCACTACCCAACGCGTGCCACCCAAACGATTCGCAGCTGGAATAATATCAGCTGCATTTGAAACCACTTCGCCATCGGGGACAGCAACACCATATTTTTTTAATAAATTTTTTGCTTGGTATTCATGGAGATTCATTTCGTTTCTCTACTGGTTAATTAAATCTGAGCGCATAATACTCGAAAACCTTTGACCGTACCAGGCTTGTTGGCGTGAAAAGAATCCTTAAGGCAGCATTAATTTCAACGAAAAGCATTGATAAAATAGATCAAAAATAATACAGTTCATAAAATAATTAACCTCATACTGGTGAATGATGATCAGAAATCCACTAATAGTAGTGACCTCGCAAGCTTCGAGCAGCTTATTAGCATTACCAACCGATGTCTTACATATTGTCGTTCTCTATCTCCTGCAATTTGAGAATTCAATCTTTAGAGAAAACTCGCCCCAGGAGAATCGATTTGCGCAATGGCTTGAAACGCTATGGAGCATTCAGGATACTCCAGTTGATAACCCATTGCTGGAAACACCCGCCCACTTTCCAAAAGATTTAAGAGCATTGATGGCGACATCAAGTGACGTTTTTTGGCGTGTTATGACACTGAATCCCAGTCACCATTATGAAAAATTGCCTAACATTTTGAAAAACTGTTTACCGCTATGGGGAATTAAGCAATCTCGGGATAGATTTTTCTTTGATAGATTTGACGTTCAGGCCATCGCATCAACTCCTTTAGTCAACTGGTTTTTTGTAGAAAGCACATGGACTCGCGTTCCAGAACCACCGATCAGTGCTCTGGTACGTGCTTTGCAAGTAGAAATCACGAACATAGATCCTGCGCCTGCGCCTCGGAAGCATTATGATTTACCCGCGTTAATAAAAATTTATGCGAGTGATTTAACAATGTACTTTTTCAGACTACTGGCTCTTTTGAGCTTGGGGGTAACATTTGGTCTGATCGTCTTTGCACTGGTAGAGCCAAACGCTCTATCGAACAGCGATTTTGTTCCTGTTAAAATCGTCAACGCTACCACAAACAACACCAACACATCGTTTCTAGGTTTAGATACTCAACAGTTAAGTACGATCATGATATTTGCTATTCCTATCTTTTTTTCTTTTGCAACAGGAATGATCGCTCTTTGTGTGCAAGACAATAAAAAGGAAGTTCAAGGAAGATTAGTTCATGCATCGACATTATTTCAAAAAGCCGAAAATCGATTGAGGGACAACACCGTTGGGGCTATCGATAATATGATGCAGGATCTTCATTGATAAATTGGAGTGGGAGAAAATCAAACCGTACCACTGACGTTTTCACTCCCACTTCCGCTTCCACTTTAAGCATGTGTCGCTTTCATATCATGCCCACAACACATCGGTGATTTAATTTTACCGCATTGTTTCGGGCATTCAGCCACTTGCACATCTTTACCACCTGCTTTAATCGTTTTGCTCTGTAATGGCGCGCCACATTTTCCACACGTCAATCCCTTCACAGCCATACCACAATCACAACATTCGTATTTAGTCATAAAAAACTCCTTTTTTGTAATTGTTCAGCATTTTTAAAAAACACAAATTATTTTATCATCAAAATAAAAATAAAAAGCGGTTATTTTTAAAAAACGCAGTAATATAACTGAATATAAAAACCGACGGACGGTGTATAATGAACATCCCACTTTGGACGCCCACACAAAAAGAAATGCAACATACGCACATGATGCATTTTATCAATGCCATCAATCATCAATACAATTTAAATATCAATAACTACGACGCCCTTCATCAATGGTCAATCGATCAACCTGAACAATTTTGGAAAGCGGTTTCCGATTTTTGCGAGATTCAATATTCAATTCAACCCACAAAAATAATGCGATCACAAAAAGAGATATGGAAAACCCAATGGTTTGTTGATGCGCGTTTGAATTTTGCAGAAAATTTATTGCAGCGTCGCGATGATCATACCGCTTTAATTTATGTCAATGAAAATGGTGAAAATAAAAAAATCACCTACGCTGAATTATTTTTACAAGTGCAAAATCTTGCGGCGCATTTAATAAAATGCGGCGTACAATCGGGTGATCGAATTGCTGGATTCGTTACCAATTGCATTGAAACTGTTATTGCCATGTTAGCAACAACTTCGTTGGGTGCTATTTGGACGGCATGTGGGCCTGAATTTGGCGTGGATGCTTTGATTGAACGTTTTGCGCAAATTGAACCAAAAATTTTATTTGTGGTGAATGAACATCATTTTGGTGGAAAAAAATTTGAGCATGCAGAAACCATTAAACAATTACGAGAGAAATTGCCGAGTGTAAAAAATGTTATTGATGTTGCGGAAATAATTTTGGGACGCGTGGATTCGGTGGGGCGCGAGAAATATAGTCTTTACGAACAATTTCCGTTCAATCACCCGCTCTACATTTTATATTCTTCTGGCACGACCGGAAAACCCAAATGCATGGTACATGGCGCGGGCAATATTTTAATTCAGCATAAAAAAGAATTGATGCTGCACACAGATTTACATGCAGAAGATACTTTATTTTTTTACACCACCTGCAGCTGGATGATGTGGCACTGGATGATCAGCGGATTAAGTGTTGGCGCAACGCTCGTGCTATATGATGGATCTCCTTTTTATCCGAATAATACCGCTCTTTTTGATCTGATTGACAAATGCGATGTATCCATTTTTGGTGCTGGCGCAAAGATCATTGAAACGTATTTAAAAAATAATTTAAACCCTTGCAAAACACATCGCTTAGCAAAATTAAAAACGATTTTAACAACAGGCTCACCGCTGTTAAAAGAAAGTTTTGATTATATTTATTCAAATATAAAATCGGATGTGCGCGTATCCAGCATTTCAGGTGGCAGCGATATTGTGTCGTGTTTTGCGCTGGGAAATCCGTTATTACCTGTTTATTCTGAAGAATTACAATGTCGCGGATTAGGCATGCGCGTTGAGATTTTTGATGCCGATGGCAATTCAATTAAAAATCAACCGGGTGAATTGGTATGCACACAATCATTTCCCGCAATGCCACTTTATTTTTGGAATGATACCGACGGTCAAAAATATTTTAACGCCTATTTCAATCAATTTCCGAATGTTTGGACGCATGGTGATTATGCAAAAATAACCGAACATCATGGTTTAATTATTTTTGGGCGATCCGATGCCACTTTAAATCCCGGTGGCATTCGCATTGGCACTGCAGATATTTATACACAAGTATTAAAAATAGATTGCGTATCCGATTGTCTGGCTGCAGGATTTCAAAAAAATGGTGACGAAGATATTATTTTATTTGTCACATTAAAAAATAATTTACTGCTGGATGAAAAATTAATTGCCGATATTAAAAAAATTATTCGTGATAACACAACGCCTTTTCACGTACCGAAAAAAATTATTCAAGTAAAAGATATTCCCAAAACCATGAATGGAAAAACCATGGAAATTGCGGTGAAAAATATCATTAATGGGCGTGAGGTTAAAAATACGGAAGTGTTAGCAAATCCTCAATGCCTACAGTATTTTAAAAATCTGCTTGGGTTAAAAAACTGATTTTTACGGATATAAATCTTAAAAAATTACCGTTATCATTTCCATTGACATTTTATTTTATTGTTATTACAATTAAATGGATGATGTATGGAAATTATTTTTGATCTTGCAAAATCATCAAGAAATGAGGCTGAAAGGCAGCTATCGTTTAATGAAGCTGTTAACTTTAATTGGGATTCAGCAGTCATCATTGAAGACAAACGCTTCCCTTATCCTGAACAACGCTTAATTGCTACGGGATTCTTGGGTGATAGATTGCATGTTTTATGCTTCACACGCGTTAATAGTGACATACGGGTGATTAGTTTTCGCAAGACTAACTTACGTGAGGTAAAAAAATATGAACAAGAAATCAAAAAAGCCAAAGAAAACGAGGATTTTGAAAGAAAAGCCGCTAACGAACCAAGATGGTGAGGTACGAGAACTAACCGCAGCAGACTTTCGTAAAATGCGTCCTGCCAAAGAGGTGTTACCTCCCGAATTGTATGAAGGGCTAATTAATCTTAAAAAAGTCGGTCAACGTGGCCCACAAAAAAAGCCAAAAAAAATATCTATCACGATGCGCTACAGCCCTGAAGTGGTCGAGTATTTCAAATCAACTGGCGACGGTTGGCAAACCCGCATGGATGATGCTTTAAAAGAATGGATTAAAAAACATAAGCGTGCGGCGTGAAAGACGCGATGAATCGGCGTCTCTACGCCCGCTTTTGATATTTTGTCTTCACATATTCTTCAATCATCGCTTTATATTGCGCTGTAATATTATCACCGCGTAGCGTCGCAACCTTTTCACCATCCATAAAAACAGGCGCAACGGGTGCTTCACCCGTGCCTGGCAAACTAATGCCAATATTCGCATGTTTGCTTTCACCAGGACCATTCACCACACAGCCCATCACTGCTAGCTGTAAATTTTCAACACCCACAAATTCTTTTCGCCATTGCGGCATTTTGTCACGAATAAACATGTCGACGTCTTGCGTTAATTCACGGAAAAAAGTGCTGGTTGTGCGACCACAACCTGGACATGCTGTAATCATCGGAGAAAATGAACGTATACCTAATGATTGCAAAATTTGTTGTGACACGATCACTTCTCTATCACGAGAACCATTTGGTTCTGGTGTGAGCGACGTACGAATCGTATCACCAATACCATAATGCAATAACACGCCCATACCAATACTAGAAGCAACGATACCTTTTGATCCCATGCCCGCTTCAGTTAATCCCAAATGCAACGCATAATGACAACGTTCTGCGAGCATTTGATAGACCAAAATTAAATCCGGCACATTACTCACTTTACAAGACAACACAATTTTATCCGGCGATAACCCGCATTTTTCTGCCGCCTGCGCGCTCGTCAATGCAGAAACAACCAATGCCTCACGCAAAATCGCTTGTGATGATTTGGGATGCGCTGATTTGGCATTCTCATCCATCATTTGCGTCGCTAAATTTTTATCAAGACTCCCCCAATTAACACCAATGCGAACAGGTTTTTGATATTCAATAGCCGCCTGAATCATTGTATTAAATTGATCGTCTTTTTTAGTACCAAAACCCACATTACCAGGATTAATACGATATTTAGATAATGCTTTTGCACATTCCGGAAATTCTTTTAATAAGCGATGACCGTTGTAATGAAAATCGCCAACGAGTGGAACGCCGTCATAACCAGCCTTATTTAATTGGTCACGAATGAATGCAACTTGCGCAGCAGCTTCCTCGGTATTCACTGTAATGCGTACTAACTCAGAACCGGCATCTGCTAATAATTTAATTTGTTCAACAGTTTTTTTTGCATCTGCTGTATCAGTATCTGTCATCGATTGGACGACAATCGGCGCACCACCACCTATGGTGAAGTCGCCGACCTGTACAGCATGTGTTTTATGACGAATAGTGCGCATGAACCGGATTCTAACACTGGTTAGTACAAACGCCAATTTTTTTACTTTCTTCTTCGCGCAATTCTCTTCGTAATACTTTACCCACTGTCGACATCGGCAACTCATCACGAAAATCTATCATATGCGGAATTTTATAGCCCGTTAATGATTTACGACAAAATGCAATTAATTGCGCTTCTGTGAGCATCGGATTTTTTTTAATGACAAACGCTTTTAACGCTTCACCTGTTTTTTCGGAAGGCACACCGATCACCGCAACCGTTTGCACATCAGGATGTGATGCAATCACCGCTTCAACTTCATTCGGATATACATTAAATCCAGATACAAGCACCATATCTTTTTTTCGATCGACAATATAAACAAAACCACGCTCATCCATGTAACCAATATCACCGGTGTGCAACCAACCCGCTTCATCCAGGGTATGATGTGTTTCATCAATCGCATGCCAATAACCTTGCATGATTTGTGGTCCACGCGCACAAATTTCACCCGTTTGGTGCAGATCCACTTCGTGATTTGATTCATTGCGAATCGTAATTTCTGTTGATGGCACTGGCACACCCACGGTGCCTGTAAAATGCGTCATGTTGACTGGACACAATGTAATCACAGGACTGGTTTCTGTTAATCCATATCCTTGCAACACGGGTACGCCAGTGACTTTTTGCCAACGTTCTGCAACAACCCGTTGCATTGCCATACCACCAGAAATAGTTAATTTTAATCGAGAAAAATCGACTTTTTGAAAAGCAGGCTGATTCAGCAACCCATTAAATAATGTATTTAATCCCACCATCATTGTCATTTTGCAATGCTTAATGGCTTTAATAAATCCATTCATATCGCGCGGATTTGCAATTAATAATGTCGACGCTCCCATAGGTAAAATACACATACCACAAACCGTTAATGAAAAAATATGATACATCGGCAACGCGCCAATCATGACACCATGATTTTGTTCTTTCACGTCATGTATCCATGAAACACACTGCAATACATTTGCAACAATATTGCGATGCGTTAACATCGCGCCTTTTGAGCGACCTGTTGTGCCACCCGTATATTGTAAAAATGCAATATCACCATTTTTTAATTCGATAGGATTAAATGAATAATTTTTTCCACGCGCCAATGCTTTTTTAAAAAAAATGGCGCTGGGTAAACGATAATCGGGTATTTTTTTTTGGATAAATCGCGCCACAAAATTATAAAGTGCGCCTTTTGCAAAACCTAACAAATCGCCTATTTTTGCAATCAAAATATGTTTTAAGTGCGTTTGTGGCATAGCAGTTTCTAAATGATCTGCAAATGTTTCCAACACCAAAATAGTTTGCGCACCTGAATCATTCAATTGTTGAATTAATTCCGGCGCGGTATACAACGGATTAATATTCACAACGATCAAACCCGCTTTTAATGCGCCAAAAATAGCAATGGGATATTGCAAAATATTGGGCATCATCATTGCAATGCGATCACCCTTTTTTAATTGCAATTCTTGCTGTAAAAATGCGGCAAAATCCCGCACATAATTCTTCACTTCCCTATAGGACAATGAAACACCAAAACTGGTGTATACAGGACGAGATGAAAAATCGGTTGCATATTTTTCATATAAATGCACGAGTGAATCAAACGCATCGGGATTAATCGTATCAGGAACACCGGAAGTATATTCTTTTAACCAAACTTTTTGATCCATTTACCCAAACACCTCAGCCGCAAAATCATCGACATTAATTGCGTTCATTTTTGCAGTCATCACCTTCGCTAATTCAGACGCTTCATCTGCAGAAATAACATTATGCGCCAATGCGGTTTTTATCCATTCTTCACGTGTTTTTGAATGCGACGGATAATCACGACGCGCAGCTGCTAATTTTTTCTCTAATGGTTCCACTGCAATCACCTGTGGCAAAATCTGGCACACTTTTGCTGCAGGATTATTATCATTAGGCGTCATGTAAAGATAGGTGCTTATTCGTTCACGAAACGAACTCGGCTCCATAATTAATTTTGCAACTTTTTCTCCCAGACGATCAGAGGGTGGACGCAAATATTTTCCGCGCGGAAAAACAACACCATATCGCAATATATTCGCAATCCATCTGCTCGGGAAGTTTGCCAAAATTCCATCCAATTGCGTTTGCATCTTAAATAACAAATCTTGGCAAATCCATTCAACGATCGGCAATTCTGCTTCTGGACATTTTGATTCTTCGTAGAATTTTAATGTCGAAGAACCCATGTATAAATAACTCAACAAATCACCATAACGCGCCGATATTTTTTCTGCACGTTTTAATTCACCGCCCATAAATACCATTGCAATATCTGCCATATAAGCTAATGCAGCAGAAAAACGTGAAAATTGCTGGTAATAACGCTTTAATATGCCGCTGGGTGCGCGTGATAAACGTCCATTGGTTAATCCTAAAATAAACGCACGTGCTTTATTACTCGCAATAAATCCAAGATGTGCAAAAATGGCTTTATCAAATGCGATTAATCCAGCTGCTTTATCTTCGTTCATCGCTGCCATCATTTCAGGTAATACATAAGGATGACATCGAATTGCACCTTGCCCGAAAATAATCATCGAGCGCGTTAAAATATTGGCGCCTTCAACCGTAATCGCCACAGGTAATTCTATATAGCCTTGCGCTAAATAATTTTTAGGTCCCATGCAAATACCTTTGCCGCCATGAATATCCATCGCATCATTTACAACATGTCTACCCATTTCCGTTGCGTGATATTTTGAAATGGCACTCGCTACTGCCGGTCTTTTGCCTTGATCTAATGAAGACACCGTAAAGGTGCGCGTTGCTTCCATGGCATACACATTCGTTGCGATACGTGTCAATGCTTCTTCAACACCACCAAATTTTCCAACAGGCATATTAAATTGTTGACGCGCACGTGCATAAGCACCTGTTGACAATGCAGCCATACGTGCACCACCAGTTGCCATTGAAGGTAACGAAATACTACGACCCGCTGCCAAACATTCCATCAACATGCGCCATCCGCAACCTGCCATTTTTACACCACCAATAATGGCATCAAGCGGCACGATCACATCGCGACCAATGGTAGGACCATTTGGAAATGGGCTATGTAATGGTACATGACGACGACCAATCTCGACATTCGGCAAATTCGTGGGAATTAATGCGCACGTAATTCCCAATGATTCTTTATTGCCAATCAAATGATCAGGATCATATAACTTAAAAGCCAATCCTAACAACGTTGCGACAGGCGCTAACGTGATATAGCGTTTATTCCAATTCAAACGAATGCATAATTGTTTTTTACCCTCAAATTCCGCCTCAATCACAACACCGTAATCTTCAATCGCGCCTGCGTCAGAGCCTGCTGTTGGACTTGTTAATGCAAAACAAGGCACATCAATACCTTTCGCCAAACGCGGCAAATAATAGTCTTTTTGTGCATCAGTGCCGTAATGCAATAATAATTCAGCAGGCCCCAATGAATTAGGAACGCTGGTCAAAATCGCAGCGGAACAGCTGGCACTCGCTAATTTACAAATGACTTGTGAATGCGCGTAATGTGAAAATTCCAATCCACCAAATTTTTTCGGAATAATCATTCCTAAAAATCCATTGCTACGCAAAAAATCCAGTAATTTTGTCGGTAATTCCATGGTGTGATACATCGGCCAGCTATCGATCATCGCGCAAAATGTTTCAACAGGGCCTTCGATAAACGCACGTTCTTCGTCAGATAATTTGGACAGTGGGAATTGTTGTAATTTATTCCATTTCGGCATCCCACTAAACAACTCGCCTTCAAAACCCACATTTCCTGCCGTTAATGCTTCACGCTCAGTGTTTGATAAGGTTGGTATCACTTGACGATAAAAACGGAAAATGGGACGTGATAATAAATGGCGACGCAATGGACGGACATTCAACACTATAAATATCGCTGCGTTAACAATCCAAAATATGCCAAGTGTCACTGGATGAAAAGAAGAAAAGACCGAACATAAAACAAGAAAAACCGTTATTGCGATTGTCCACACTGGCAGTGATGCACGTTGAAATGCCAGCACCATCATCACAACCAACCAAAGTATAATCCATGTGAACATCATCGCATTTACTCCTTCAAAAAAATCTGTGCGAAAGAGTATATATGCACACTTTGAAAGATGCAAAGCGTAGAGACGCGATTTATCGCGTCTCAGTTCAAAAGTAGACCATCCCTACAGATAATGTTAAATTATTCACACCGCTTTAACATCGAGGACACGCTTGTGACGCCCAGTTTACTCGTAACAGATCTTTCTCGTTTACAATTTGCATTCACCGCGATGTTTCATTTTCTTTTTGTTCCGCTCACATTGGGACTCACATGGATTTTGGTTGCCATGGAAGCGGCGTATTTAAAAACCGGTAAAACCATTTACAAAGACATGACACGTTTTTGGGGAAAAATATTAGCCATTAATTTTGCCATTGGTGTGATCAGCGGTATTACGATGGAATTTGAATTTGGATTAAATTGGGCTTATTTTTCACGCATGATTGGCGGAAGCTTTGGTCCCATTTTAGCGATCGAAGGTATCACCGCATTTATGTTAGAAGCCACGATGTTTGGTTTGTTCTTTTTCAGTTGGGATAAATTGAGTCGTCGCGCGCATTTTATCGTCACTTTATTTATGGCGATTGGCGCCAGTCTTTCTATCGTCAATATTTTGGCAGCCAACAGTTGGATGCAACATCCTGTCGGCACAGTGTTTGATTATAAAAATATGACGCTGAAAATACACAGTATCGCTGCATTATATTTACAACTTCTGTCGCAAGTGCGTATTGGTCACGTAGCGAGTGCAGCGTTTTTATTATCGTCTATTTTTGTCATGGGTATTTCCAGTTATTATTTATTAAAAAACCAAGATGTCGCTTTTGCAAAAAGATCATTTGCCGTTGCTGTGGGTTTTGGATTTATTTGTTCCGTTATGGTGATATTTTTTGGCGATCAAAATGGACAATTGGTTGCAAGAGATGAGCCGGAAAAAATGGCTGCCATTGAAGCGCAATGGCATACGCAAAAAGCACCTGCTTCATGGTATTTAATTGCATGGCCTGATCAAAAAGAACAAAAAAATTATTTCACCCTAAAAATTCCGTATGCGTTAAGTTTAATTGCAACGCATTCGCTCTCGGGTACCGTTGAAGGCGCCGATCCTATTATCCAGAATTACGAAAAACGCGTTACAGACGGTATCCAAGCTTATACGGCGCTGCATGAAATATGGGCCAATCATGCAACTAAAGCTGTTGAAGCCACTTATCAAAAAGATGTGACCGATTTGGGATTTGCGTATTTATTAAAACCTTACACAGACAATATCGAACACGCCACACCCGCCGAAATTGAATCCGCGGCAAAAAGCGGCATACCCAACGTATTCGTTTCATTTTGGACGTTCCGCGTGATGATTGGATTGTGGGCTGTCATGTTTATTTTGCTTATATTGGGTTTAAATTACACGTGGCGCAATGTGCTCGAACGCAAACGATTTTTTTTACGTTGCTGCGTATTAGCCATTCCATTGCCATTTATTGCGATTGAAGCAGGTTGGGTACTGGCAGAAGTGGGCAGACAACCTTGGTCGGTGCATTATGTATTGCCAACGCTCATGGGGACATCATCACTGAACGCTGCGTCACTCATTACCAGTTTGATTTTATTTGCCTTATTTTACGGTGTTTTAATAGGAATTGAATTATTTTTAATGTTTAAATTTGCGCGATTAGGACCGAGCAGTTTGGGCACGGGTAAATATCATTTTGAGCAAATCGATAACGGAGATCAATCACATGCTTGAATATGAATTTCTGCAAATTGCTTGGTGGTTAATTATCGGTGGTGTATTAATGGTTTATGCAAGTACCGCGGGTTTTGATGCGGGCGTAACAATGTATATGCCTTTTTTACGCGATGAAATGGATCGCAAAATTATTTTAAATACCAGCGCACCTACTTGGGATGGTAATTTAACGTGGATCGTTTTTGCAGGCGGTGGTTTATTTGTCGTATGGCCTGCAGTTTATAGCACCGCATTTTCTGGTTTGTATGCCGCCATGCTTTTTATTTTATATTCACTTTTTTTACGCCCACCCGGTTATGAATATCGCAATAAAATTGATAGCGTAACATGGCGCAAAATGTGGGATTGGGCTTTATTTTTCAGCGGCATTATACCGGTGTTTATTTTCGGCGTTGCCTTAGGTAATTGTTTTTTAGGATTCCCATTCTATTTTGATCCACACACCTATCGTGAATTTTATACGGGAAATTTTTGGCAGTTATTAAGCCCTTACGCTTTATTATCAGGCGCTGTGTCTGTCGTCATGGTATTAATGCATGGTTCTGTTTTCTTACAAAGACGCACTGAGGGCCATTTGCGCAAACTCGCTTTTAAAGTCCACCTTATTTGCGCCATTTTATTATTAATTGGATTTACCGCATCGGGTTTATTATTAATGCTGCACACTATTGGCTACAAATTAATCTCTTCAGCAGCCATTCCCACGCAAGAGCCACTCCAAAATGTCGTACAAACAGGACCAGGATTTTGGATTCAAACCTATAGTCAATATCCCTGGAAATATTTAGCGCCCGTTGCAGCGTATGCAGGAATCATTGAATCATTATGGGCAGCCTATTTTGGTTGGGTCACCACGGCATTTTGGGCAAGTTGTTTTGCAATCGGCGGCATTGTTGCCACTGCCGGCGCTACATTATTTCCTTTTTTAATGCCCTCTTCCACACATCCCGATCAAAGTTTAACGTTATGGAATGCATCTTCCGATCAATACGCATTAAATTCCATGTTATATATCGGTCTTTTTTTATTAATAATTATTTTAGGCTACAAGATATTTGCGTATAGTACCATCTGGGGCAAAAAATCCACGTTGTCTGCAGAGGATGTCAAAAAAGACGAGCATTCATTTTATTAAAAGGAGGTATTATGTTTTACGTGCTTTTTGGATTAACCATTATTATTGCTGTATTGTTTGGTATTATCTTAACTTTAAAAATTGATAAAACATGTGAATAAAAAAAATTATTCGTGGTTAATGAAACAATCAAAGCCAGCACATCGCTGGCTTTTTATTTCCATTCTCTTGGCTCTGATTTCTGGTTTGTTGATGATTGTGCTATCAGGAATATTAGCAAGTATTATTTATCGTGTTTATTTGCATCATGCCACACTTACAGAACTCTTTCCGCTTTTATACTTGTTTTTAGGCATTACTATTGCGCGAGCGGGAATCACTTGGCTGCGAGAAAAAGTTGCTTTTCAAACAGCAAGAACAGTTAAGGATAACATACGAAAAAATATTTTTAACACGCTCTTACAATTCACGCCGACACAATTATCACAATTTAAAACAGGCGCATTAACATCAAGACTCATTGAGCATGTCGAGGCATTACACGGATTTTTTGCAGATTATTTGCCGCAAATGGTCATTGCGGTTTTGCTACCATTTATTATTTTAAGTGTTGTCTTTACCCAAAGCTGGGTTGCCGGATTAGTATTATTGATTACTGCGCCGCTTATTCCTTTATTTATGGCATTTATCGGTATGAATACCGCAAAACTCAATCAAGAAAATTTATCCACGCTCTCACTCATGAGTGCGCATTTTTTAGATATGCTCCAAGGATTAACAACACTCACCCTATTTAATCGTGCACACGCGCAATTAAACTCGATTGAAACAGTATCTAATGAATATCGAGTAAAAACCATGCGCATATTGCGTATCGCTTTTTTATCAACAGCAACACTTGAATTATTTAGTACGATTTCTATTGCGATTATTGCAGTTTATCTCGGATTGGGTTTATTGGGATATTTTAAAATCGGATTTGAAGGTGTGCACATTACACTGCAACACGCATTATTTATTTTACTATTAGCGCCTGAATTCTTTAGTCCGCTACGTCAATTGGGCGCATTTTATCACGCGCGAGGACAAGCTATTGGTGCTGCGGAAGGATTACTTCACTTGTATGATGAGCCTATAGAAACGCAACAATATGAAAACTGGAATGGCATCGGAAATGATTTAACGTTTGAAAAAATGCAATTTCACTATCACAACGCTAAAAATATATTTGATAATTTTGATTTATCGATTGCGTCAAATGAATGTATTGCTCTTACTGGACCCAGCGGCGCTGGAAAATCGACGCTACTGAATTTAATCGCAAAATTTAATTTTCCCACTGCTGGAAAAATAATTGTCAACGGCCTTGATTTAAAGCGCATTGATAATGATCAATGGCGCGAGCATATCGCTTTATTGCATCAACATCCCCGCTTATTTCACGGCAGTATTCGTGACAATATTACATTGGCAAAACCTGACGCCTTAGATTCTGAAATCGAAACCGCTATACGCGAAACAGGTGTGATTGATTTTACCTTTCATTTACCAAAAGGTTTACAAACAATCATAGGCGAACAGAATTTTGGATTATCCGGCGGTCAAGCACAGCGCGTTGCGCTTGCCAGAATTTTTTTAAAAGATGCAAAAATTATTTTATTAGATGAGCCAACAGCGCATTTAGATGAACAAAATACTGATATTGTTTTACGATTATTAGAAAAATGGTGTGGCAATAAAACAGTGATTATTGCCACGCATGATGAAAAAATAATGCGGTATGTGGATCGTGCGATTCAATTGTAGATTCGTGCTATAGCAAACTTCCCTGTTTGAAAAAGCGAGACTTAGCTACCCTCTGACTACTGTGGCCCCACTGCTGAGGTATTATCTTGTACTGCAGGAGGTTCGTCGTTTTCTAATTTTGAGGTAATAGTGACCATAAGAGGTCCAGCATTTTTAATCTCATCCTGAAGGAATCGCGCTCTTTCATTCGGCTGAAATTCATTTTTTTTCACCGCACTCAGTAAAATTTCTTCTGCAATTTTCATAGCAAGGTTAAATTTTTCATGCTCTGGTTTTCCACTAGCAGCATTTAGTCTTTCTTTGGCATTCAACATCATTTTAATGCCGTCATCGAACAACATTTTCCGCCAGCTAAGACCGGCGTTGTGTTTTGCGAGATAGTTGTCTATTGCTTTCTGCACGATTGTGAATGCTGAGTTTGTCGATGGCATCACAATTTGATCAGCTACTGCATTTTGATCTCCTTGAGGACGAGCACGTCGCATCACATCAGCAACATACCTATCATCTCGATTTCTCAGCTTACTTAATTCATCTATGATGTCCTGTGGAAATCCTCTGCGCAAAAAGTAATCCATTGCGCCAACTGAAGAATCATCATGCACCATTTTTTGCGTGGTGGTGATCAAGGTTTTCATGTCATTATGATTTGATATTACGTTTGGTCCTTGTTCAAGATGCGCCGATGCAGTGGTGTGTAAAGCAGCCAAAACGTGCAATGGGCATTTTTTGTCAAAGAGCTTAGGTTGAGTATTGGTTTGGATAGTTTCGACGTCACGTTTTAAGGGAAAATTTCTACCGCCAAGTAATACGCTTATATTTTCCTTATTTTTTTCTACAACATCCAGCAATGCTTTCTCTGGATATCCAATGGGATTGTTGGTGGAATCCACAATTCTGGTACAGATTTTTCCATCATCCAGATAAATTTGCCCGCACACAAAATGTTGTCGTCCGTATTTTTGAATACAGATGGGGAATTGAATGCAGGATAAAGACACACCTTGTTCTCTGTGTGTATGCGCAAATGTAATGGCGTCTGTTAAGCCCTCTTCAAAATTACGATACTCTCTTTCAGCCGCGTCTTCACCGAATGTTTGAGAGATGGTTAATATTTTACTTTTGTTGACAGCCTGAGAGTATAAATACGTAGCACCATTCTCACCTCCATCACGCAATTCTCGTAGCAGAGGAACTCCTTCTGGTGTATTTGCCACCTCTTCCGTCAAGTGATGACGTCTGAATGAGTGAGTGATTAGGGTAGATATATTGTCGGGAGACAGACCACCACTCTCGTGATCTATTTTTTTTGCAAAAGGGGTGGTTATTTTTTGATCCATCTCTTCTTTAGCAAGTGGCATTGTATCCAACACGCCATTACCTCCAATGCTCATCTGTGTTTCTATTGGCGGTAATTGGTCGTGATTGGGGGTTATGTTTATTGTTCGCTTTGTTGTTTCCCATCTGATTTTATCTCGATAACCCGCTTCAAAACTGCATTTTTGGTTGATTTCTGCCTTTGCGGCTTCATCAGAGACCACATCAAAATCATCCGTTTCATCATCAGGACTTGAATCAACTGGAGCAGTAACTGGAGCAGTAAAAGTAAAATTTGTGTCTTCAAGATTCAATCTCGATAAGTCTACGAATTTTTTAAATTTGGCAGCGCTAGTACCTGAAGCCAATGTTAATCCTTTAAGGTCATTTTCTCTAAAATAATTAGAATCAAAATCAAATGTCGCTCTAGAGAAATTTTTGTGGTTTGGGAAAAGTTGTCTCAATGTGTCAAACTTCTCTCGGGAATCAAAAGTTGCTTTGATGGCGCTAAGAGTAACATTTGTTACAGTTGCATTGGTTAGCACTGTATTGGTTAAATCGACATCAGTTAAATTAGCATCAGTTAAATCCACACCTGATAAATTAACACCGGATAAATTAACACCGGATAAATTAATGCCGTTCAATGACAGCGGACCGCATTCTGTCGGATGCGCAAGAATATAATCAATTAATGCTCTGATTTTTTCTTCGCGCGTGGTGCCGCCTGTGGGGGTAGACTCTGCTAACGCCGCTGAGCTGCGAAAACGAGCTAAACTCTGTCTGGTCTGCTCTCCGGCCGTTTCAGGCAACTGTTCTATCGCTCTGAAAATCGCAGAATTTCGACCACCAGCCGCTTCAAGATTACGAGTATACCGCTCAACTTCTGTGGCGACTGCGTCACTCGGAATCGTCGAATATATTCTTAACAGTTCTCGATAATATATGACCTGTTCTTGGGAAAGATCAATTAATTGGCGAGTTATTTCTTCATGATTTGTATTTTCGTTTGTGAGTGCTGATAATGCATCGTAATCTGCTGCTTCTGATGCCTCCTTTTGTTCTTTATAAACTCTTTTAATCTCTGCTTTGTCAGAAGCAGTTGCTGCAGCATCATAATCACTATCATAACGCGCGGCTCGCGCTTCACTTTCCTGATAACAATTTGTCATCTTGCTCAATAAGTTTGTCGTGAGCCTAGCATCATTACGGGCTGCATTTTGAACAGCACACCTTTCTGGATCTTCATAAATATCTAAAATGGCAATACTAGCCCTAAAGGCTTTTGCTTTTTGGGGGTTTGAAATTGCTATTGGTTCATCATGATTTTGCAAAATAACATTGTATATACCAGTTTTATCATCCTCACCTATTGATTCTGATCCAATTGTGGCGATCATTAATTGATTCAATTCGCGGGCGAGTTGAATGACTGCTACTGTAGATCCAGGAAAAATATAGTCTTCTGCCAACAGTGTAGCCATACGCCCAAAAAAATCATCGAAACGATCGCGTTTCTCGCTATACAGAGCATTATAATCTTTTGGCATATTCAAACCTCAACGAATGATTGACATCTACCTGCAATCATAATCCACACACATTAAGGGACTATTAAAAGTCCCAAAAATTCCCTCGAAATTTCGGTGTTTTTTCGCATTCATACAGGAAGTATTGACGATAAATGGCGGTTTTTCTCAAAAAAATTGGGGTTTTTGAGGCGAATTTGTGATATTTCCTTTAAAATCAATGGTAAAATGGGCTTTATACCTATGGATGTGTCATGGAGGATGATTTTTGATGGCTGTATTTCAGGATATTACTGTTCTTTATAGTGCATCACACCCTATCACGGTGCTCGGAAGTAAGCTTTCACAACTCTTTATTCTCGTTAAACTTTTTATTTCATTGTGCGGCACGTTAATTATTTTGGTGGGCGCAATGATGGCCATCTATCGTTATATTTTATATCGCTGTATTAATACGCCTCTGGAACCCAATTTAAATATGATTCGACTCGATTTGGCGAGAACCATTATTTTGGCCATAGAGTTTTTTATCGCGAGTGATGTTGTTGAAACCACGATTACGCCTGATTTTCAGGCGTTAGGTATTTTATGCGTATTAGTAATTATCAGAACTATTTTAAATTTTTCGCTGCATAAAGAAGTAAAAGAATTATCTACAATTCCAGGTTCTGGCGTAGATGCGCGGGATGAAAAAAATAAATAAACAGTTAGCCTGCTTTTTCTAATCTTAAGCTGCTTCTATTTGGTCTGCGTCTCATTTATTTTTTAACCCATTGCTTTTTAATCAATTATATGTCTAAATATCGGATAGTACTCCGGATTTACGTCTTAAATCCGGAATTGATTCCGATATTACGTCAACTAAAGGGCTGGTTATCATGCACGTTAAACGCCAATTAGAGCTACCGCTTGACCATAGTGTGTTATTATTCGGTGCACGTGGCGTTGGCAAAAGTTCGTTACTTGAAGATGAATTTAATCTCAATAAAAACTTATACATTGATTTGCTTGATCCTGAAATTGAAATGCGATTTCTGGATAATCCCAATGATTTAATAGCATTAGTTGATGGAATGAATGATTCCGCAACGCATGTGATTATCGATGAAATTCAAAAAGCACCTAAACTGCTTGACGTGGTGCATTTATTGATTGAAAAGAAAAAAACAAACAAGATTTTTATCCTGACGGGGTCAAGTGCGCGCAAATTAAAATTGGCGGGTGTTAATTTATTAGCGGGGCGCGCGTTTGTTTATCATTTGTATCCGTTAACTTATTTAGAATTAGGATCGCATTTTAATTTAGATGCCGCATTATCTTGGGGTTTATTACCAAAAGCGGTGAATTTAACAACACCTGTCGCCAAAAGAAAATTTTTACAAAGCTACTCGCTTACTTATTTAAAAGTTGAAGTGTGGGCGGAACAATTGGTTAAAAAGCTAGATCCTTTTCGTCGATTTTTACAAGTGGCTGCACAAGCCAATAGCAAGATTGTGAATTATGCCAACATTGCACGTGATGTCGGCGTGGATGATAAAACAGTTGTCACATATTTTGAAATTTTAGAAGATACCTTATTGGGATTTACGCTAGAGTCTTATCGTCACTCATTTAGAAAGCGATTACGTGTCGCTCCAAAATTTTATTTTATTGATCTGGGTATCGCAAGAGCGTTAAGTAAAACATTAAGTATTCCGCCTGTACCATCGACAAATTATTACGGTGATTTATTCGAGCAATTTATTGTGACGGAATGTATTAAATTAGCGGGATATTATAAATCAGAATATCAATTTTCATATTTAAGAACTGAGAGTGATGTGGAAGTGGATTTAATTGTTGAACGCCCAGGCGAAAAATTATTGCTCATTGAAATCAAAAGTAAAACCTGCGTTGAACACAGTGATTTAAAGTCATTAATGACGATTGCAGATGATTTTAAAGAATGCGAAGCCGTTTGTTTTTCTCGCGACTCAATGATAAAAAAAATCGATGACGTTATGATCTATCCATGGGAAATAGGAATTAAAAAGTTTTTTGGTGAATAGCAACACGTAGATTGCCAGGCTAGCCCATCGCCTTTTCTTCACGCATTAATTTACCGAAAAACCCCGTATTGACGAAACAACTATACAAGTTTATTTTCATGGCATGGAAAGAACCGGAAGACTACGGCATATACATACACCAAACACAATTCACCATGTAATGATGCGCGGGAATAATAGACAACGCATTTTTTTTGGCGCAGATTATTTTAATCGCTTTCTCGAAATTATTGACGAAAGCACTAAAAAATTTGATCATAAAATATTAGCTTACTGTTTGATGACGAATCATATCCATCTCATCGTGCACATCAAAGAGTCGCCTTTGCCAACTGTTATGCAAAATATAAATTTTCGTTATGCGCGTTGGACAAATAAAAAACTTCAGTATATTGGGCATTTATTTCAAGCTCGATATCGCTCATTACCCGTCAAAAATGAAGAATATCTCATTAATTTATGCCGCTATATACATTACAATCCGGTTGTTGCGAAAATAGTTGAAACGCCAGAATATTATTTATGGAGCAGTCATAAAAATTATATTTCAAATGATGCGCCAGAGTGGTTGGATTTTAAAACAATAACTCAAATAATAATTAATAAAACACGGTTATGTTATTTTGATTTTATTGCTCAAGATGTTGATAGAAAAAAGTGGAAGCCCGCCTTGTATTTATTAGAATCCGGTGAGCTTGTTATTGATGATGTCCTTATGAAAAATGCAATCGATGCAAAACATAAACCTAAAATAAACCAAAAATATTTGTCGATTGAATGTATTTCATCTCTTATCTCCGAGAAATTGACGATCAATCAAAGTGAGCTGTATGGATTAAGTAGAAATCGTGATGTCAGCAAAAAAAGAGCGCTACTAATCAGTTATTTATTAAAATATTCCGATAAAAAATTGTCTGAAATAGCACATTTATTTAATAGAACGCAGTCTACACTGCAGAGACAGGTTTTAAGCTTAATGCATTCAAAAAATAAATATTTTAGTAATGATCTTTTACAAAAAATAGATGCTGAAATCAAAAAAATTAATTAGTTCTAAATAAATTGCGTTAAATAAATTTTTTTGGGTACTTATAAGGCGAAGAGCTAGCCTGGCATTGTGCGACTTATAAGGCGAAGAGCTAGCCTGGCATTGTGCGAAGTTACGATCTAACTTGTCTTCAAGGGCATGCGCTTACCGTATTTTCTGCAGGCTGTTCTAATTTTTTAACCATTGGTAATAATCCATAATGAGTCAACACCCCATCGGTATGACCAATGAAAATGTGGTCATTATGGATGTTGCAGGCTGATATAAAACGATCTCTTGAAATTCTTTTTACCTCACATTTTTTTGCGGGGTCCAAAAAATCCCAAATTATTATGGTGCCGTGATTGCTGGCGTGCCTGTGATGCTCAGTATAAGAGTCAAATAATACGGTAATCAGTTTTTTATTATCAGAACTGAATTCGACGTCTTGTATCTGGTGTCCGAATCCATCCAATCTTCCAACACATTTTCTTTGGTGCAAATCCCACACAATAACGGAGTGATTCGACTCGTGATCATTTCCAAACGCAATGAATTTCCCATTAGGGCTAAATGATATTCTTCTTACAGTGATATCCCTCACCATTCTTTGAATTTCAACCTCTAAACACAGTTTCCAGTTTTCAGTATTAAAAACTTTTACGGTCTTATAAATATGATCTCCATGGCTTAGACCATCAAAACAGGCTAGTAGTTTTCCATTAGAGCTAAAGGAAATTGTTGAGTCAAAAATAACTTGAATGTCTATTGGCATTCTCTTTAAGGTGATTGCGTTAATTACGAAAAATTTACCGTTCCACTGATGCACGGCAATCAAAGAGCCATCGTGATTAAAAACAATTTTTTTTGCGGACGTTGTTAATCCCTCGATTTGTCTTACCACTTTGCCAGAACTGATGTCAATCAATCGTATTGCATGCGCTACTTCCCTGATTTTGTAAGAGCCTACTGCGAGAATTTGTCTATCTGGACTAATAGCAGTTGCGCCAATACTTGTATCGCCCCAATTTAATTGATGCAAACGGTTTCCGTTACGATCAAAAATTTCCAAATCGCCTTCTTCAGAACCTATTACAATATTTTCGGCATTTGCTGAAATAGATGTAATCTCAAACCTCAAATTGAGTAATTGATGGCAATTTAAATTTTTAGGAAGCAATTGTGACCTAAAAAATAAGATGCTTTGTTTTAATCTTTCGCGTTGCTCAGTAAATAGAATGGATCCATTAAATTGAGCTTTTTTATAGGCTATCGCATCAGGACTGACAATCTCAGACGATCCTGCGTTATCGGTAATTGCTGGAAGTGCGTCATGTCGAGGTTGGAAATATACAAAACGTGGATTTGAAAATTCAGGTGGCGGGTAATTGTTTTCTCCCAATACAAATAGCATTTTTCTCGATAAAAATGCCATGCCCATCGCGATTGTAGTAACGTCCAAGAATGAAGCAATAACGAATATCAGGTCTGCTGAAATCTCGAGAAAAATAGATCTTTTTGACAAGTCCTGTAAATGAATTTGCATTAATTGCTCTGCTTCAATCCCATCGCTAACAACTTTTTCATAACGAAGCAAAATTTGTGATAACAATCTTGTCAATTTCCATTGCGATGGGGTTGGTGATGAATGAGCGGTAGAGTCTCGTGACATTTTTTAGAATCCTTGGTTAGATAGCGATGTCAGTCGTGCCTTGTGCCTTATTTCAAATAAGAGACAATTAATCTTGGCCCTGCATTGCGAACAAAATTTCAAATAACTCTTGCTTACCTGATGTGTGCGTTGGCGCCAATGATTTTTCAATCACGTATTTTTCAAGATCTTCTAAATTCATTTTTTGATTTAAAATCGCATCGCCTAATGGATTATTCCAATTTTGATAACGCGCATCTAAAAGCGTTTGAATTTTACCTGTTTCAATTAATTGCGCAGCCATTTCGAGTCCTTTTGCCAATGCATCAACACCAGAAATAACACCATAAAATAAATCGTCGTTATCGACACTTTGTCGTCTTAATTTTGTATCTAAATTAAATCCACCGGTTGTGAATCCACCATTTTTTAAAATCTGATACATCAGCAATGTATTTGTACGTGTATCAACGGGGAATTGATCAGTGTCCCAACCCAATTGCGGATCACCTTGATTGGCATCGATACTGCCAAATAAATCACACGCAAATGCGGTTGCAATTTCATGTTCAAAACTGTGGCCTGCTAATGTCGCATGATTGCCTTCAATGTTCACTTTAAATTCTTTTTCCAAGCCATGTTTTAATAAAAATCCATGCACGGTGGCTGTATCAAAATCATATTGATGTTTGGTAGGCTCGCAGGGTTTTGGTTCAATTAATAATGTGCCTTTAAATCCAATTTTATGTTTATATTCAACCACCATTTGTAAAAAACGCGCATATTGTGCGAGTTCTTTTTTCATGTCAGTGTTAAGCAAAGTGTCATAACCTTCACGACCACCCCATATCACATAATTTTCGCCACGTAATTGATGCGTCATATCCATCGCTTGTTTGATTTGCATGGCAGCATACGCAAAAATGTCTGGATTGGGATTTGTCGCAGCGCCAGCAGCATAACGCGGATGCGCAAATAAATTCGCTGTACCCCATAATAATTTTATCCCTGTTTTTTCCATGTGTTTTTCAAGATAGTCCGTCATATGTTGTAAATAATAATGCGTTGTTTTTAAATCTGCAGCTTCTGGCGAAACATCACGATCATGGAAGGTATAAAATGGCACGCCGCATTTTTCAATCATTTCAAATGCTGCATCGGTGCGATTTTCAGCGCGTTTTAAGGGGTTTTCAGCAGAATGCCAATCGCGGGGAAATGTCTCAACACCAAAACCATCATTGCCTTGCCAACAAAATGTATGCCAAAAACAAATTGCGATGCGTAAATGTTCTTGCATCGTTTTACCCATAATTTTTTTGTTTGCATCGTAATAACGATAACTCAGCGGATTATGTGATTGCGCGCCTTCGAATTGAATTTTTGGAATTTCATTAAAATACATACTGACCTCTTATAGATTTTCTGTGTACGATAATCGATACTCAACCGCTCGTTTGAATATTGTGATTAGGATGGCATCCTCGGGGACGCCGTAAATACATCCGTATAGGCTAAACTCGGCGTCCATGCCTCGTATTCCCCTCGAATGCCACCCGTAATCACAATATTCACTCGCTCTCTCATATCGTTGTCGTATACAGCGTTATTCATTAATACTGCGATACATCTTTTGAAATAAAAAATATTTATCATCGTAATGATTAACCCAATTTTTCTCGGGTAAAATCACATTTTCAATAGCAGGCATGCAAAATGAATCGCGCGGATCTGATTGTGTTTCGGACAACCATGCTAATTTGGCTGCACCAAAAGCGGCACCCACAGCACCACTGTGTCGATAGGTTAAAGGTTGATTTAAAATCGACGCAATGATTTTTCCCCAATAATGACTTTTTGCACCGCCACCCACAACTGTCATTTCATTCACGCTTGACGCATTTTTCATGATCGCGTGATAACCTTCACGTAAACCAAACGCAATGCCTTCTAAAACGGATTGCAACACAGTGGCAGGATTGACGGTATGCGTTAAACCTAACAATGCACCGGTAGCATGTGGATTATTGTGTGGCGTACGTTCACCTGATAAATACGGAATAAATAACACGGAATTATCATGATGATTTTTTTCAGATGATAGAATTAATTGCGATAAATCCTGATGCAATAATTCAGCAGCCCACGTCAAACAACTCGCGCCATTTAAATGCACTGCCATGTGATGCCAAAAATCAGGCACTGCATGACAAAACGTATGAACACCCGCATTGGTATTGGGTTCAAACTGTGGCGTTGCCATAAAAATCGTTGCCGATGTGCCGAGTGATAAAACCATCGTGTCTTTATTCACACAACCCATGCTCATTGCACTTGCGGCATTATCACCCGCGCCCGCAATGATTTTCACGCGATCCGATAATCCCCATGCATTAGCAACTGATGATTGAACAGTGCCAGTCACCGCATTGCCTTCAAATAATTGCGGCATGTGCTGCACGCCTAATTCACAAGCAGATAATAAATCATCAGACCATTGTCTTTTTTGAACATCCAACCATCCTGTGCCAGACGCATCGGATAAATCAGTCGCATGATCACCGCTCATTAATAATCGTAAATAATCTTTGGGTAATAAAATTTTATGCGTTTTTTTAAAAATGTCAGGTTCATGTTTTTTTACCCAACCTAATTTTGGTGCTGTAAATCCAGGCATAATCACACTGCCTACAATATCACAAGCATTAGGCACTGATTGCATCAGCGACACACACTCTACACTTGCACGACCATCATTCCATAAAATAGCGGGACGCAATATGCGATTGGATTGATCTAACAGTGTGGCACCATGCTGTTGACCCGATAAACCTACCGCAATGACTTTTTTCATCTCAAGCGCATTTTTAGCACGTAATTCTAACATGGCAGTATTTAATGCGTTCCACCAATGGTGTGGATTTTGTTCTGAAAATAAAGGTGCAGGACGAGAAACAGTGAGCGGTGCAGATGCCGTTGCGACGCATTGCAGATGGTCATCTGTTAAAATCACTTTGAGGCTGGTAGTGCCTAAATCAATTCCTAAATACATGGTTCACCTAATATTCGAGATTTGAGACGCGATAAATCGCGTTTCTACGAAACACCCAACTCTCGCATGCTTTTTCCAATCATTAAATTACGCTCTAATTGTTCTAAACTGCAGTGTTTTGTTTCAGGTACACAATAATAAATAAATACCAAAGAGAGCACACATGAAATCACGTATAATAAAAAAGTATTGGATTTTCCCAATGCATCCACGCAACTTAAAAAACTGAATGCAACAACGCCATTGGATGCCCAATTAAAAAAAGTGGCGATGCTCGCACCCCATCCGCGCACATGTGTGGGAAAAATTTCAGCGATCATCAACCAAGAAATCGGTCCTAAACTAAATGCAAATGCCATCACGTATAACAATGCACCTGACACCAATAAAATTTTCGTTGTGAATAATGCCGCTTTCAAATGAAAAGCAATCGCCATCATCAACAGTGCAATTGCCATCAAAATAATTCCCGCATAAAGCAGCGGTTTTCTACCTATTTTATCAATGAAAAATAATCCAACGACTGTGAAAATAAAAAAGACAGCGCCAATACCAATACTCGTAAAAATCGCACTACTTGCTGCATGAAATCCTGACTTTTGAAAAATAGTGGGCGCATAATATAAAATCGTATTAATACCGGTGATTTGTTGAATAACCGCAAGACCAATACCAATCACTAATGTTTTGCGCGTCGTTGTGTTAAATAAAGCGCGCCATGAATTTTTTTTATGATCTAAACTTTCTGCAATTTCTATCAGTTCCATTTGGGCATCAAATGTATTTGATCGCAATTGATTTAAAATCAACAAAGCCTTTTGATGATATCCTTTTTTTGCAATCCATCTTGGACTGTATGGCAGAAAAAATAATCCGATCATTAAAAAAACAGCGGGGACAATACCCACGCCAAACATCCATCGCCACTCTGCTGACCGTGAAAAATGGTAATCAACCAAGTAAGAAATAAAAATGCCCATCGCAATAAATAATTGATTGAGCGACACCAATGCACCGCGCCATTTTTTGGGTGCAATTTCTGAAATGTATAAAGGCGCTGTAAAAGAAGCAATGCCAATGGCAATACCAACCCCGACTCGCCCAATAATAAGCGCGGAAATCGTGTGTGCAGTCGTTGTCAGCAAAGTACCCGCAATAAATAATACGGCATCCACAATCAGCATTCTTTTTCTGCCAAAATAATCAGTGAGTCGACCGCTGAATAATGCGCCCATGCAGGCGCCCAATAACACACTGCTCACCACAAAACCGTTCATGGCAGAAGACAAATGAAATTGTTCTGTGAGAAATAAAATAGCACCAGAAATAACGCCGGTATCATAGCCAAATAAAAGTCCCGATAGTGCGGCAATCAATGCAACGCATAAAACATAGTAGTTTTTGAACATATCTGTTCCAACGCTCCTTCATCACAAGAACTGAACTGTAAGACAGTGCGACAGGAATGACAACAGGTTTTCTACTCCGTTGGGTATACTTATTAATGGATAGGTAATAAAATAGTCAGACTATGTCATCACTTTGGTTTTTCATCAAACAGCTATCAACTTATCGGCGTCAATTGCTGATCGGTTTTTTACTGTCTTTGGCATTAGCAGCATCATCAATCGCGTTACTGGCTTTGTCCGGGTGGTTTATTTCTGCTGCAGCATTTGCAGGGATATCGCTCATTGCTGCCGCGTCATTTAATTATTTTATTCCCGCCGCCATGATTCGCTTACTTGCCTTTATTCGCATTTTATCGCGTTATGCGGACCGTGTTATTAATCACGATTTTACTTTTAAAATTTTAACACAGCTGCGAGTATGGTTTTACAACAAACTCATTCCACTGGCACCTGCCTGTTTGCTATCACGTCAAAGTGGCGACTTATTAAATGGCATCGTGAATGATATTGATACACTGGATCATTTATATTTAAACACCTTGTCACCGCTTTGCGTCGCTTTATTTATTGCAACCACGCTGAGTTTATTTATCGCTTATTTTTCGATTGATTTAGCCATTTTGATATTTACCTTGATCTGTGTCTCATTAGTGATAATTTCCATCATTATATTAAAACAATCTAAAAAAATTGGTTTTGACATTCAAGAAGCATTAGCACAATTGCGCATTCAAACGATCGATTTTTTACAAGGTTTTGTAGATATATTATTGTTTGTCAAAAAAGAAAATCGTTTGTCTAACTTATTTATTAGTCATGATAAATTGATGCGCGCACAAGAAAAGTTTGCCTATTTAAAAGGATTTGCAGCAGGCAGTGTGCAATTTATTTCTGGATTAACGGTTTGGTTAGTTTTAATAATGGGTATTCCATTGGTGCGCAATAACACCATTGATGGTGCTGAATTAGCCATGATTGTGTTATTGATCATTGCCGCATACGAACAATTAATGTCATTGCCATTTGCATTTTTATCACTGGGAAAAACACTGCGTGCAGCAGAAAGAATATTGGAAATGACACATGAAAAACCAGCGGTTATTTTTTCAGATAGGACAAACTCAATTAACACATATGATATTGTTTTCAAAAATATCACGTTCTTCTATCCTGAAAGAAAAAAACCGGTTTTAAAAAATTTTGATTTATGTATTCCCACAGGAACGCATCTTGGCATTATGGGTCGTTCAGGTTCTGGAAAAACAACCCTCGCGCATTTATTAACACGCATTTGGGATCCTGCATCGGGTGAGATCACCCTCAATGGAATTAATCTAAAAAATTTTTCCGAATCTGAGTTAAGAAAAATGATTACGCTTGTAACACAGCACACGCATATTTTTAATGCGAGCGTTCGCGATAATATCACGTTGATGGATAATACCATTCCGGATGACGCTATTTTTGCGGTACTAAAAAAAGTTGATCTTGCTTTGCATGTTCATTCGCTTCCGCAAGGATTAAATACACTTATGGGAGAATTCGGAAAAAATTTTTCAGGGGGTCAAATACGCAGAATTTCTATTGCGCGGGCATTATTGAAAAATACGCCCATCTTAATTTTAGACGAACCATCAGCGGGATTAGATGATGCGCTCATGCAACGCATCTGGAAAAATTGCGAAAACGATTTTCAAAACAAAACAATGATCGTCATTACGCATGATGAAAAGTTATTAGCAATGATGCATTGGACTTACTTTGTACGCGCAATCACCGCTTGAAATAACATCTCATCGATCACTGCATGTCCGCGTACAACACAAAAACGATCATCAGCAAATGAGTTACATTTTATAGCGTCTTTTTCCGTCATAAGAATAATGTCTGCGTGAATACAATCAAAATCATTTTTGGAAAATGCATGATGATCAGGAAATATTTTTGTTGTGAAAGAAATAGTGCATGCTCGTAATGATTCAAAAAAACGTTCTGGGTTTCCGATACCCGCAACTGCCATTATTTTCTTATGACTTAATTCTGATAAGTTTAATTTTTTATTATTGTCATTCAAATTGATGATGTCATCAATCACAAATTGCATTTCAAATTCGCCGGGGTTTGCTTTTCCATTGGCGACGATAAAATCCACGGTTTTTAAGCGGTTTTTAGGTTCGCGAAGTGGGCCTGCCGGTAAACAAAAGCCATTGCCAAAACGTCGCGTGCTGTCGATGACAGCAATTTCGATGTCACGAGCAAGTGCGTAGTGTTGCAAACCGTCATCGCTGATGATGATATTACATTCGTAGAGACGCGATTTATCGCGTCTCAATAACAGCAGCGCATCTGCCACACGATTCGGTCCCGCAACAACAGGCACCCCTGTATTTTTTGCGATTAACACCGCTTCATCACCAACCAATAACGGATCTGAATTTTCATCCACATAGTGCGGCCACACTTTATTTTTTCCACCATAACCACGTGTAATGACGGCGGGAGAAAATCCCTGTTTTTGTAGTGATTTGACAAGTGCGATGACAAGCGGTGTTTTGCCTGTTCCGCCGACAGTGATATTGCCAACGACAATCACAGGAATATTTATTTTATGGGATTTGAATAGTTTTATTTTGTAGAGAAATTTTCTCATTGAGATAATAAAACGATAGAGCAATGATATTGGGAATAGGAAATAACAGAAAATATTTTTTTCGTACCAAATATGATTAATAATATTTTGCTTTTTCTTTAGCATCGGACAATTGCTCCGTTTTCACTCCCACTGTGAGACGCGATGAATCGATGTCTCTACTACTCTTTGAATTGCGCTTTATACAATGCCGCGTAAACACCTTCTTTTTCGAGCAATTCGTTATGCGTTCCAGTTTCTACAATTTCACCTTCATCTAATACAATGATGCGATCTGCATTTTCAACCGTTGATAAACGATGCGCGATAACAAGCACCGTGCGATCTTTCATTAAATCATCCAGTGCCGCTTGAATATGACGCTCTGCATGCACATCAAGTGACGCTGTCGCTTCATCCAATATTAAAATCGGCGCATCTTTTAATAATGCGCGTGCAATCGCAATACGTTGACGTTGACCGCCTGACAATAACATGCCGTCTTCGCCAATATGCGTATCAAATCCTTTAGGCAATTGCGAAATAAATTCGGTGGCATGTGCCGCTTCTGCTGCAGCAATAATTTTACTTCTGTCTACAGCGCTTTCAAAACCATACGCGATATTGTTAGCAATCGTATCATCAAACAAAGTCGTATCTTGTGACACATAACCAAACTGTTTTCGCAATTCAAACAATTGATACTGTTTTATGTCTACGCCATCAATCGTAATTTCACCGCTGCTAATATCATAAAAACGAGGCAATAAATTCATTAACGTTGACTTTCCGCCGCCAGATTTTCCGACGATCGCAACTGTTTGCCCTGCTTTTACACTAAAATTAATGTGTTTTATAATAGCGCGATTCGATGTGCTATATTCAAAACTCACATCGCGAAATTCAATATCGCCTTTCACACGCGACAACGTTCTTGTTCCGGTGTCTTTTTCAGTTTCTTCATCCGCCATTTTAAAAATACTTTCTGCCGCGGCAACGCCTTTTTGAATTTCTGTATTCACCATACTCATGCGACGAACGGGACGTAATAAGGAAATCATGGCTGCGAGAACTGCTGTAAAACTACCCGCTGAAATATGCATCGCAGGATTGGTTGCAACCAACAATGTCACCGCAATGGGAATTGCAAATAACAATTGTGTTGATGAAGTGCCAACACTATTAGTTACCACAATTTTGAGTTCACGCTGTAAATTCGCTTTCGTGGCTTGATTAAATTTTTTATTTTCATACGCCTGACCACCATACAGGCGCACCACACGATAACCATCGATACCTTCACTGGCAACATGTGTTATATCACCGACCGATTGTTGCACATTCGCACTCAATTGACGCATGCGCACACTACTCCACTTCACCACCCACGCAATGAGAGGCGCAATAAAAATAAATAATAGCGTCAATTTCCAGCTCATGAAAAACATCACGACAATTAATGCAATCGCCGTCGATGATTCGCGCAAAATCGTGAGCAATGCATCAGAACACGCTTGTGCAACTTGCTCAACATTATAAACAATCGTTGATAAAATATAGCCGGAACTATTGCGATCATAAAACTGTGCGGGCAAATGTAATAATTTTGCAAAAATTAATCGACGCATATCTCGCACCACAGTTCGCGCAACACGAGAAATAAAATAACTGGATACAAAACTCGACATGCCGCGAATAATAAAAATCACGAAAATCAAAATCGGCAACCAATGAATAAACGAACGATCACGTTTAACAAAACCATGATCAACAATGGGTTTTGTCAGTGCAATAAAACCCGCATCCGTACACGACATAATAATTGTGCCAATCGCGCCGATTGCAAATAACATCCAATAGGGTTTTGCAAACTGTAGTAATCGTTTGTATGTTTGAAGGCCGTTGTTGGTAAGAATTTTCATTGATGCATTGTCGGTTGTGGGTTGTCGGTGACAGTATAAATCATTTTCTACTTTAAAAACAAAAGCAAAAACCCCAAACATCCCAACCATTTTGCCGGAAAACCCTTGGGTGCTAATAAATAAATACACCCCGTCATACTTATTATGAGCACCAAAGGATTTGAAATAACATGATGCCAACTTGCCAATGGCAATTTCGCCGAAAAAGTCAATATACGCCATAATGGCCACAATGCTTTTCCTGTTAACCAAAATAAATCATGACTCAGCAGATAGCATCCACAGAAAAACAAGCCCGTTGCAACCAAAGACATCGGCAAAATAATAAATCCAACCCACGGAATCGCGATGGCATTGGTAAAAAAGGCGATGAGTGACATCTGCTGAAAAAACCACAGCATCAGTGGCAATAAACCAATGATAATAGCACCCTGCATTTTTCCCCATGAAACAAGATGGGAAGAGGCACGCAGACGAGAGCTCATCACCCACGCTAAAATGGCAATCGAAATGAAACTCAACCAAAAACTGGCATCAATTAAATCATAAGGATTTAAAATTAAAATAATGCCAATGGCAAAAAACCATCGTCGCGTGACCGACAGGTGTCGACAAAAAAAATTCGATATCATAAAGCAAAATAACATAATCAACGCACGCTGTGCGGGGATGGCAAATCCGGATAATGCAGCATAAATAGATCCAACGATTAATGCAGCGATTTTTGCAATGGTTGATGCTGGAGAAATTAAAAGTAAACGGGGAAATAATCTCATTAAACATTGTGTTAAAAAATAAAATGCGCCGGTGACAAAACCAATATGCAAACCAGCAATCGCCACCAAATGATTCGTGCCTGTTTTTTGAAATACTTGCCAATCGTTCGGTGTTAAGCCATCCCGCAATCCAACACATAAAGCAGATACAAAGGCAGTGAGCGTTGGATCGTGTATAGCATGAGAAATTTGATTTTCAATTTTTTGTCTAAAAACAGAGAGAAAATAGGCTTTTTTCTCGCTTAATAATTGATGATGTCGTCCCACAACATAACCCGTTGCGGTAATGCCATGTGCTAATAAATAGCGCGCGTAATTAAAATGTTTAAAGTGTGGTGCATCTTGCGAGGGTTTTAATCTTACCGTGAATTGCCATTGCTGACCCACTTGTAATTTTGGCGGATGCCCATACCACGTGATTAAAAATAACGTCGATATTGTTTGATGATTAAATGTGAGCGCGTGAAATTGAAATCGTAATCCGTGATATTTATTTTCGGGAACGGTATCAATCACGCCTTGAATTAAAACATTTTTATGATCAAATTCACGCGGCATGTGCCAACGATTTATTTTAATAAAAATAAAATGTGACAAAATCAGCGATGAAAACAGTAATAATAGGATGAGATTATTTTTCATCCTATTATTACAGCAAAGAAAATTTCAAAATGATATTCGGGTTTTTACCGATATCCGCGTTTTAAAGGTTGAGATTGAGCGGGAGCGGTAACAGAGGAAGGTTTTTTCGACCAAAACAAAGCTGAAGGCGATACAGATGGTGAGCATTGCGATGAAAGCACTTCTCTCGTTGCATTTACTAACACCAATCTTGCTTGTTCGCTTTTCTGTTCATTAAGACGCGTCTGTTCCTCTCTTGTAGCTGCGGCTACGCGTAACTGCCAATCGTTATACTCCTGCCGAACTCGTTCTTTCCTCCTTATCTCAGCTAAATGGCGTTCATGACTATCCAACATTGCCGAAGGACTAAGATGTTGATGTCCAGCAGATCCTCTCATATTTACCTCATCCTTTTAAAATTTTACCAAACTGTCACTTCACCCGTATCTTTCATCGAAAGACGCACGCGACCTTGACGATCAATCTCAATGACTTTCACATTCACTTCTTGACCTTCTTTTAAAAAGTCAGAAATATTTTCCACGCGTTGATCAGCGATTTGTGAAATATGCACTAAACCTTGCTGATTCGGCGTAATTTCAACGAATGCACCGAAATCAACGAGCTTCACTACTTTGCCCGCATAAGTTGCACCCACGGTTAAATTTTCAGTGAGTTGACGCACGCGCAATTTTGCACGCTCCAAGTCTTCGCCATTGACCGCTGCAATTTTCACAACACCATCATCAGTAATATCAATCGTGGAGTTGGTGCTTTCTGTTAATTCACGAATCGTTGCGCCGCCTTTACCAATCAAATCACGAATTTTATCCGGATTAATTTTTAAAGTGATTACGCGAGGCGCGTGCTTGGATACATCTTCACGCGGCTTTTGAATGGCTTGATTCATAATACCCAATAAATGCAAACGCGCGTCTTTGGCTTGATTCAACGCAATTTCCATAATTTCTTGTGTAATGCCGCTGATTTTAATATCCATTTGCAATGCAGTCACACCATCGGATGTGCCGGCCACTTTAAAGTCCATATCGCCCAAGTGATCTTCATCACCCAAAATATCGGTTAATACAGCAAAGCGATCTTCTTCTTTAATTAATCCCATCGCGATGCCTGCAACAGGTGCTTTGATTTGCACGCCCGCATCCATCAACGATAAACTTGCGCCGCAGACCGTTGCCATCGAGCTAGAACCATTAGATTCTGTGACTTCTGACACGATACGTAACACGTAAGGAAAATCATCGCCTTTTGGAATCACGGCATTCATCGCACGTTTTGCCAATTTACCGTGACCAATTTCGCGACGCTTAGGACCACTCATCATACCTACTTCACCCACGCTGTACGGAGGGAAGTTGTAATGCAACATAAATTGATCTTTGTATTCACCTTCTAAATCATCGATGATTTGCGCATCACGTCCACTGCCTAATGTGGTGACCACTAATGCTTGTGTTTCGCCACGTGTGAAAATCGCAGAACCGTGCGTACGCGGTAACACGCCTAAATCAATATTGATTTGACGAACAGTAGTTGTATCGCGGCCATCAATGCGAGACTCACCCGACAAAATTTGATGACGCACAACACGCTTTTCTAAATCATGGAAAATTTTTTCCAATCTCATTGGCTGCGGTTGCATTGGCCGCATCCGCTGTTAATTCTGCCGTTAATTTATTTAAAATTTCTGCTAAACGCGCTTGACGTTCTGTTTTTTTATGAATTTTATAAGCTGCTTGCACATCAGATTCCGCTGCTTTTGCAACAAATTCTTCTAATGCTTCGTGTTTTGCACGAGGCGTCCAAGTCCATGTGCCTTCACCCGCGTCACGAACAAAATCAGTAATCGCTTGAATCGCCACTTGCATTTGCTCATGGCCAAATAAAACCGCGCCTAACATAACTGCTTCAGGCAATTGCTCCGCTTCGGATTCCACCATCAGTACAGCATCGCGTGTTCCTGCAACGACCAAATCCAATTGCGACGTTTTAATTTCGGTGGATGATGGATTTAATAAATAAGCACCATCGCGATAACCCACACGCGCTGCCGCCAAAGGTCCTTGAAATGGCATACCCGTCAAACCCAAAGCAGCCGCCGCACCAATAATCGATGGAATATCTGTTTGAATCAATGGATCCATTGACATAACGGTTGCCACGATTTGCACTTCATCGGTAAATTCATTGGGAAATAGAGGACGAATCGGACGATCAATTAAGCGTGAAATTAATGTTTCTTTTTCACTGGGTCGTGCTTCACGTTTAAAGTAACCACCCGGAATTTTTCCTGCGGCATATGTTTTTTCTTGATAATTGACGGTTAAGGGGAAAAAATCGCGACCTGCGGGACCTGAGGATTTACCCACTGCAGTAACCAAAATAACGGTATCACCCATTGTCACCCATACGGCGCCGTGTGCTTGGCGAGCGACACGCCCGGTTTCCAATGTTATTGAATGTTGACCATATTGAAATGTTTTTGAAATTTTATTCATGAATTATCCTAATTGTAGAGACGTCGATTTATCGCGTCTCATATTAAAGGGAGACGCGATAAATCGACGTCTCTACAACGCGCACTATTATCGGCGAAGATTTAATTGTTCGATCAACTTACGGTAACGTGCAGAATCAGCACGACTCAAAT